>Ga0209414_1000156_pt1 | contig 30820 bp, 21 predicted proteins | sample LakVidmifraction_4_FD_181154 | JGI IMG/M metagenome (GOLD analysis project Ga0209414, IMG submission 181154) | Hypersaline microbial communities from Lake Vida, Antarctica - Brine Hole Two &gt;0.2 micron (SPAdes) (version 2) | ecosystem: Environmental > Aquatic > Non-marine Saline and Alkaline >...
AATTTTCAAGAAGTCTTTAGAGAATATACACGTTTTGAGGAAATTAAAGATGAAGATGATTTTCCAACAGAAAACTTAGTGGCTTTGCAAAAATGGCTTAAAGAATTGTTTAATCGAATTTTAGAAGCCAAAGAATATGATGTTAAGGCTATAAATTTTTCAACCTACGGAGCTAGTCTTGTTCATATAGATGAATATGGCAAAATTCTTACACCACTTTATAATTATACGAAACCAATGGATCCTTTACTAATTGATTTGTTTTTCGAAAAATATGGTCCTGAAATAGAATTTTCAAAAAAGACAGGATCTTCAAATTCAGGAATGCTAAATTCAGGAATGCAATTGTATTGGCTAAAGCAAACAAAACCTGAAATTTTCAAAAAAATAAAATATTCTCTACACTTACCTCAATATCTAAGCTACATTTTTACAGGAATTCCTTTAAGTGAATATACCAGTATTGGATGTCATACCGCGCTTTGGGATTACGACAAAAAGGATTATCACGATTGGGTTTATAAAGAAAAAATAAATAACATCCTCCCTCCTATTGTATCTACTGAAACCAGCATCAATATGAATTATAATGGGACAAGGATAAAAATTGGAGTAGGCATTCACGATAGTTCCTCGGCGTTATTACCCTATGTTAGAAGTATTAAAGAATCGTTTATATTAGTTTCAACAGGAACTTGGAGTGTTTCATTAAATCCTTTTACTGAAAGTATATTAACAGAAAAAGATATTAATGAAAACTGCATTAACTATATGAGAATCAACGGGAAATCTGTAAAATCATCTCGCTTATTATTAGGAAATGAATATAAATATCAGGTAACAAAATTATCAGAACACTATGGTATGCCATCTGATTTTCACAAATCTATTAAGTTTGATTGTGAAACCTATATGAGAATTCTGGAGGGTTTCACTTATAAATTTAGATGGAAAAACACAGTTGATGAAAATATGCCTTCAGAAACGGTGATAGATTTTGATAATTTCAAAGATGCATTTCACCACTTTATGACCGAGTTGGTTTTATTGCAGGTTAAAAGTATTAAAACTGCTGTTGGAAGTAAAAAAATTGAAAAATTATTTGTGGATGGTGGATTCAGTGATAATGATGTATTTATAAAATTGTTGTCACATTATTTAAGAGATATGGAACTTAGAACAACTAGTTCGTCTTTAGGATCGGCATTAGGTGCAGCCATATCAATCTCAGATACAAAATTGAATTCAAAATTTCTGAAAAAGAATTATTCATTAAAAAAACATGTGCCATTTATTATTAGCTAATTAATAAGAGCCTTAAACAAAAAAACATGTCAAAAAATATAACATTAGTTCACCCTATATTTCAAATTACAGAAATTATAAGTCGCATTTATAAAAGAGAGATGACTAACACTTCTGTAGGAAACATTTCTCATATTGATGATAATGAAGATATTTGGGTAACCTTAAAGTGAATTCTATTATTATGACTCAGTCTTCCTGTTTAATGCCTTTTGGAATCACTAACAGCTATATAAATGTACGAACCATTCCAGAAAGCGGGATTTTGTTGCAAGATATTCCCGCTGTAAAATACGATACTCATTTTAAAACAGATAACAACTCTGAAATTGTTGATAATTGTACCACAGCTTTAATCATTGAAAATGATTCTGTAATGATTTCTGGTGATAAGTTACTACAAACCTTCGATTATTTAGAGGCTGCAGAATTTAGTGTAAAATCCATTGTCCTACGAAATTCTCTTGGTGAAATGGTACCCATAAACGATACACAAGTCGAAGATTTAGGAAAACAGTTTTTATCATAAAATAATTATTATGGATATAAAGATTGATACCCGTTACCCATCTATTGATGATTTAAGAACTAAAGCACAAAAAAAAATACCAAAATTTGCATTTGAATACTTAGATGGCGGCTGTAATGAAGATGTAAATTTACATCGTAATACATCCGAACTTAGAGATGTTCAATTAAAACCAAATTACTTAAGGAATCATGGCGGTTCTTCACTAAAAACCAAATTATTTGGCATTGAATATGATGCTCCTATTGGAATTGCGCCTGTTGGCTTACAGGGTTTAATTTGGCCGAATTCACCAGAAATTTTAGCTAAAGCAGCTTTTGAACATAATATTCCATTTATCCTTAGCACGGTAACTACAACAAGTATAGAACGCGCTAGTGAATTAACCGAAGGTAAAGCCTGGTTTCAGTTATATCACCCAACCGAAAATAGGTTACGCGATGATATTATAAATCGTGCAGCAGCGGCAGAATGCCCTGTACTAGTTATTTTATGCGATGTGCCAACTTTCGGGTTCAGACCAAGAGATATCAGAAACGGGTTAGCGATGCCCCCTAAAATGTCTTTGAAAAACATTTTGCAGGTTTTTGGAAGACCGCACTGGGGTTTACAAACTCTAAAACATGGCATACCAACTTTTGAAGTTTTGAAACCCTACATGCCCAAAGGACTAGATTTAAAACAAATGGGGAAGTTTATGGATCAAACCTTTAACGGTAGACTAAATGAAGAAAAAATAAAACCCATTCGTGATATGTGGAAAGGCAAACTCGTATTGAAAGGTGTCACCTCTGAATACGATGCTGAAGAAGCAATTCGATTAGGGTTTGATGGAATTATCGTTTCAAATCATGGCGGACGCCAGTTAGATGCTGGACAGTCCACCATAAAACCTTTAGAAATTATTGCCAAAAAGTATGGTGACCAAATAGAAGTGATGATGGATAGTGGTATCCGTTCAGGACCCGACGTTGCAAGAGCTATGGCCTGTGGTGCAAAATTCACTTTTATGGGGCGCTCCTTTATGTATGGTGTTTCAGCTTTAGGAAAAGCAGGTGGTAACCATACTATTTCATTATTAAAAACAGAATTGCAACAAGTCATGGAACAACTTTGCTGTGAGAATACAGCTGATTTTCCCAACCATTTAATCAAATAAGTTTTCTTTAAATATAACAACATATAAAACCAACTATAATTATGAGCCAATATAATATAGAAGAAGAAATTGAAGAAATAGCCGGAGGTGAATTTGAAAGAGTACCTGTTCCTAAATCAAAATTAAAAAGTTGGAAGAGCTTTATAGGAATGTATGCCGGAGAACACGCTGCCGGAACAGAATTTATGATTGGCCCTTTATTTTTAACTGCTGGTGTAAGTGCTTTCGATTTAATAATAGGGTTATTAATTGGAAATTTACTAGCTGTTCTAAGTTGGAGATATTTAACAGCCGAGATTGCTATAAAAAACAGGTTAACACTCTATTTTCAATTAGAGAAAATTTGTGGTAAAAAATTGGTAACAGGTTACAACTTAGCTAACGGAATTTTATTTTGTTTTTTAGCTGGCGCAATGATTACCGTATCAGCAACGGCTGTTGGAATTCCTTTCGATATGCCCATGCCAAAATTAACTGATACTATGCCTAATGGGATGACATGGATCATAATTGTTATTATAATTGGTGCTGTAATTTCAATTATAGCAGCGAGAGGTTATGATACCGTCTCTAAAGCTGCAAATTGGATGTCACCTATTATTGTTTTGGCCTTTTTAGCTTGTGGAATTGTTGCGTTAAACCAACTAGGCGTCTCAAGTTTTTCTGATTTTTGGGCAATTTGGGGAGAAGGTTCTGATCCTTTTCCTGGTCAAATTAAATACACTTTTTGGCATGTTGTAATGTGGTCTTGGTTTGCAAATGCAGCAATGCACATTGGTATGTCTGATTTATCAGTATTTCGATTTTCCAAAAAGGCAAGTTCCGGTTGGACAACAGCTGCAGGAATGTATATTGGCCACTACATGGCTTGGATAGCAGCGGCATTGTTATATGCTGTTTATTTAAAATCTCCTGAAGCACAAGCCTTTCTGAGTAATGGCGAAGCGCCCCCAGTAGCACCAGGCCCTCTAGCTAATAATGCTATTGGTGTTTTTGGAATTATTGCCGTGGTATTGGCTGGATGGACTACCGCAAACCCCACTATCTATAGAGCTGGTTTAGCGTTTCAAGCAATTTTACCTAAACTATCAACTGCAAAAGTTACAATTTTAGCTGGTGCTATTGCTACTATTGCTGGTTTATTCCCTGCATTTGCTATGAAATTATTAGGGTTTGTCGCACTTTACGGATTTATTTTGGCCCCGTTTGGAGCCATCATTGTATTTGAACATTTCTTTTATAAAAAAGCTGGAATTACAAAAAATTATGCAGAAGTTGCTGGGCTTTCATTTAACAAATCTGTGTTTTGGGCTTGGGCAATAAGTTTTGGTATATTCTATTTTATATCCATTCAATTTAATGTGTTCCTATCCTTTGTTACCCTTCCCGCTTGGTTGCTTTGTGGTATTTTATTTATTGCATTCAGTAAATATTTTCAAAAAAAGACAGTTTAAACACCTGAAATTAGTAAATAAAATATTTTCTTAAACTTATTTTTATTAAAATTATGATAAAAAATAAACGAACCAATTTAGTTCATCCCAGAGATCAGATCACACTTATTATTAGTAGAATTTACAAAAGAGGAATGACAACCACTTCTGGAGGGAACATTTCGATAATGGATGATAATGGAGATATGTGGGTCACACCATCAGCTGTAGACAAAGGTTCTTTAAGACCCTCAGATATAGTTTGTGTAAAAAAGGATGGAACAATAGTTGGAAAGCACAAACCATCTTCTGAGTTTCCTTTTCACAAAGCCATTTATGACATACGACCAGATATAAAATCAGTTATTCATGCACATCCACCAGCTTTAGTTTCTTTCAGTATTGTTAGAAAAATACCAGATACAAATATAATTTCACAGGCAAAACATATTTGCGGACCTATTGGTTATGCACGCTATGAACTTCCTGGAAGTGAAAAATTAGGCGAAGTAATTGCTAAAGAATTTGAGAAAGGTTTTAAAGCAATAATTATGGAAAATCACGGAATCGTTCTTGGTGGTAGCGATTTAGCAGATGCCTTTCAACGCTTTGAAACTTTAGAATTTTGTGCACGCACTATTTTATATGGTTCTCAAATTGGTAAACCAAATTATTTGTCAGATGAACAAATTGATGAATTTGAAGCTCAAGTTCCTTCCTTGAGACCTGAAATAGAAGAAGTAGAATATCCATCTGATGAAGTAGAGAAAAGATTAGAGATATGTAAAATTGTTCATAGAGCTTGTGAACAAGGTTTAATGATTAGTTCTTATGGAACAGTTTCTATGAGATGGAAAGAAAATGATTTTTTAATCACTCCAACCGATGTGCCGAGATGGGATTTAGCTATAGAAGATGTTGTACAAATTAAAGATGGTAAAAGAGAAAAAGGGAAAATTCCCAGCAGGGCAACTTGGATTCACCAGGAAATATACAAACGTAATCCAGCTATAAACTCCATTATAATGACACAATCTCCATATCTAATGGCTTTTGGGGTTACAAAAAAGTATTTTGATGTACGTACTATTCCTGAAAGCTGGATCTTTTTACAAGATGTTCACTCCTCAAAATATGGAAGTCATTTTAAAACAAATACTGATCCTGAAATTCTTAAAATTAACTCAACAGCTGTAATTATCCAGAATGATTCTGTGATGATCACTGGAGATAAATTACTGCAAACTTTCGACTATTTGGAAGTTGCTGAATTCAGTGCTAAATCAATTGTACTAGGAACTTGTTTAGGTGAAATGGTGCCAATTAATGATGATCAGGTTGAAGAATTGAGAAAGGCATTTTTAAACTGAATCATTTATAAAGAATTTGGAAAAACTGGTGATAGAAAAGTTATAAAAATTATTGAATTAGTAAGTTAAATAAAAAAGCCAGAAGAAATATATTTATTTCCCATTTGTTGTTGAAATAAACTATTCTGAAGAAGCTGAAATTAATTGTAGTAATAATTGCGAAAATTGACGTTCAGATTATAAGTCTGTGCATCTCAAACCTTTTAGAATAATCCATTTAACCTAGTAGTCCAACATGTCTTTATATTTAATACCTCCCCAAAAAATCCTAACTATTTTCATATTATTGATTGGCTCTACCGTTTTTGCATTAGAATTTCAATCCATAAAAATTGATTCTACCAAAACTGATACAACTAAGGTTGCCATAACCAAGGTATCCACGATCAAAGTATCTACAATCAAAATGGACTCGATCCAAATTAATATTGCCAGTAGTGATTCAACAAAAGTTGATAAAACAAAAACCGATAACCTTGCATCCCATCCGGGAATGATGGTAAGCCAGGAAATTATAATTCTTTGGTCCCGAAAAAATTCGGTGGGGGTGAATTTTAACGAGGTAGCTTTTGTAAACTGGAATGCCGGGGGAAACAATTCAATTTCAGCATTGTTTTTCGGCAATTTTGAACGAAATTTTAAAAGGAAATTACTTTCCTGGAAAACCAATGCATCATTACGTTATGGCTTGAATGCTCAGGACGGCAGGGAGCTAAGGAAAACTGAAGATCAAATGATATTCAATACCACTTATGGATACAGGCGAAATCCCACCTCTAATTTTCGATATTCGGCAAAATTTAATTTCAACACTCAATTTGCCAGGGGGTACAAATATCCTAATATTGAAAAGCCAATCTCCTCATTTATGGCCCCGGGTTACGTTTTTTTAGGAATAGGAGCCGAATATACAACTCCTCAGGAGGAACTGATCATTTATCTTTCTCCTGTTACCCAAAAATCTACATTTGTTTTAAACCAGACTTTGGCAAACGCGGGGACGTTCGGGGTAACTCCGGCTTTACGCGATGCGTTGGGGGATATTATTAAAGAAGGTAAGAAAGTGAATACAGAATTCGGGATTTTGTTCACCAGCAGTTTTAGAGAGGAAATTTTCACTAATGTAAACCTTGAAAATCAGTTGAGTTTTTATTCCGATTATTTGAATAAATTCGGGAATGTAGATGTGGACTGGCAACTCAATTTAAATCTCGTAGTAAACAATTTTATCAAAGCCAGTATAGGCTCGCATTTTAGATATGACGATGATGTGAAGGTCAAGGAAGATATCAATGGCGATGGTGAACTTGAAACCCTAGGACCAAGAGTGCAGTTTAAACAGTTGCTAGGGGTAGGAGTTAATTATGAGTTTTAACAAATCTAACAGGTCTTCAATACCTGTTAAGTTTCAGAAATAATATTAATTAGGTTTGATTATGGTAGAAAGTTGAGTTGTTTAATATAGCTCAACATTTATACTTTTTTAAATGATAAATGCTATTTCAAAATGAAGTTACCAATGAAAGTAGGCTTATTTATTCCTTGCTATATCAACCAGTTATATCCACAAGTTGGCATAGCTACCTTGGAGTTATTAGAAAAATTAAACGTCGAAGTGGTACATCCATCTGGTCAAACTTGCTGTGGGCAACCTATGGCCAATTCTGGTTATGAATACGAATCAGAGGGTGCTTGCAATAATTTTGTTGAAAATTTTAAAGATTTTGATTATATAGTTACGCCTTCCGGAAGTTGCGCTTATCATGTAAAAAAGCATTATGATATCATTCCACAAACTGAAGAGGTAACCAAAGTCCGTAAGAATGTTTATGAATTATGCGATTTTATATTAAACATTTTGAAAATAAAAAATATAGGCGCATCATTTCCTTATAAAGTTGGTATACATAAAAGCTGTCATGGACTTAGAGGTCTTAGATTAGGGTCTTGCTCTGAAGTTGTAGGAGAACGGTTTTCATACATTGAAGAATTATTGAAAGAAGTCAAAGGAACTGAACTTATGACTATTAAAAGAAGTGATGAATGTTGTGGGTTTGGAGGCACTTTTGCGGTTACTGAGGAAGCTATTTCTGTTAAAATGGGTAAAGATAGAATTCAAGACCATTTAGATAGTGGTGCTGAAGTAATCACAGCAACAGATACGTCCTGCTTAATGCATTTAGAAGGATTGGTTACCCGTAACAAACAACCGATAAAAATCTTGCACATCGCAGAAATTTTAAATGGCACACTTTAAAAATTTCCTATTATAAGTATTCAAAATAGCATCAAATGAGTCATTCAAAATTAGCAAGTATTTTCAATATAGATGAAAAAAGAGTTGATTGGCACGATAAAGCCTTATGGTTTGTACGCCATAAAAGAGATGTGTCTGTACACCAAGTTAAAGGTTGGGAAGAATTAAGAAACTTGGGACATGATATTAAAGCGCACACGCTATCTAATATAGATAATTATTTGATTCAATTTGAAGCAAATGTATTAAAAAATGGCGTGCAGGTACATTGGGCAGCAAATGACGAAGAACACAATCAAATAGTATTAAATATTATTAAAGAGAATAATGCTAAAAAGATTGTAAAAAGCAAATCAATGTTAACTGAAGAGTGCCATTTGAATCCATTCTTAGAAAGCAACAACATTGAAGTTATTGATACCGATTTAGGTGAACGTATTGTTCAATTGGCAAAAGAACCACCAAGCCATATTGTTTTACCTGCCATTCATAAAAACAAGCATGAAGTAGATGAATTGTTTCAAGAACATTTAGGAACAAAACCTTGTGATGGCGATCCCCAATATTTAACTGGTGAAGCGAGAAAACACTTGCGCGAAAAATTTATCCATGCCGATGTAGCGATAACTGGTGTAAACTTTGCTATTGCAGATACAGGTGGTTTTGTGGTTTGCACAAACGAAGGAAACGCGGATATGGGAGCGCATTTAGCACCAGTTCATATTGCTTGTATGGGTGTTGAAAAAATAATCCCAAATCAAGAACATTTAGGAGTATTTTTAAGATTATTAGCAAGGTCTGCAACTGGACAACCTATTACCACCTACTCCTCTCACTTCAAAAAACCTCGAAAAGGCGCAAAAATGCATATTGTTATTGTTGACAATGGGCGTACTGAACAGTTGAGTAGACCTGACTTTAGAGCTTCTTTACACTGCATTCGTTGTGGCGCTTGCATGAATACCTGCCCTATATACAGACGAAGCGGCGGGCATAGTTATGATGCTACCATTTCTGGGCCTATTGGATCTATTTTATCTCCAGGTAAAGATTTAACCAAGCATAGTTCTTTGCCTTTTGCATCAACCTTGTGTGGTTCTTGTTCAGATGTTTGCCCTGTAAAAATTGATATCCATGCACAGCTATACAAATGGCGCCAAATTATTACAAAAGAAACTCCACAACCTTTCGTAAAAAAACAATCCATGAAATTCATGGGCAAGATTTTTTCTAAACCATCCCAATTTGAACAAGTTGGAAAAATGGCACGTTGGTCGTTAAGAAATTTGCCGAAATCGATTATTAATTCCAAACCCAACGCTTGGGGAAAGGCTAGGGATTTACCAATAGGCCAGAAACAGAGTTTTGATGACTGGTATAAAGAACGAGAAAACAACAAAAAAAGTAACGCCCAATAAAAATTTATAGATATGGGAAGCAGAGAACGTATTTTAGCCAAATTAAAAGCCAATAAACCCGATGCTATTGAGTTACCAAAAATCGATATTAGTGTTTTTAATGAAGATTTGGATCTTATAAAAGAATTTACAAAAAAAGTTGAAGTTGTTGGAGGCAATGTTATTGAAGTAAACAATAATGACGAAATTCTGTCTCACATCCAAAAAACATTTCCGGAAACAAAGGTTAACTTTTCTAATTTAGAAGGTACGCTATCTTTTAACACTATTGATTTAGCATCCATAAAAGACCCACATAGCCTGGAAGATTTGGATGTTTTGGTGCTAGAAAGCAAACTGGGTGTTGCTGAAAACGGAGCCATCTGGCTGGAAGACAACGAAATTACCAAAAGAGTTTTACCTTTTATAACAAAGCATCTAGCTGTTGTAATTTCAAAAAAGAATCTAGTGCCTCATATGCATGAAGCCTATAAAATCCTGAGTAATCAGAACATAGATTATGGAGTCTTTATTTCTGGCCCTTCAAAAACCGCAGATATAGAACAATCATTGGTTATTGGAGCTCATGGTGCTTTAAGCTTGATTATTTTTTTGAAATAATAAAAAATGCAACGACTATAAAACAGATAATTAATTGCAAAATCAAGTCCAAACCCAAAAAATTTAGTGCCATTTATTACACAAATAGGCATCGGTAAAAGAGCACGGTTGTCTGTTCTTGGAGATGATTATCCTACTGAGGATCGCACCTGTGTTCAAGACTATATCCTTGTTGTAGATTTAGCAAAGGCACCCGTGATGGTTCTTACACGATTGATTCATGGTTCTAATACAGGCAATTTTGAAGTATTTAATATTGGGATAGGTACAGTGAGTTCAGTACTTGATGTAATCCATACTTTTGAAGAAGTTTCAGGTAAAAAACGGAATTACAAGATAGTAGGGAGACGATAAGGCGATGTGATTTCAGCCTATGCCAATACTAATAAAGCAAAAACTGTTTTGCTATGGAAAGCCAAATTGAATTTAAAAGACGCATTGTTATCTGCTTGGAAGTGGGAGAATAAATAAACATTAATTTTATCAAAAAATATCATTCAAAATTATGCGTCTCCTAATATTTTCTTTAATAATAATGTTTACTTTTTTTTCATGTAAAAAAGAAATTGAATACGAAAATATTCCAAAAGACGATGTTTTCATATCATCACATGAAATACCGGATAGTCATTTTTTAGGAGATAATAATTGTAAAGAATGCCATCCAAAAGAGTTTAAAGATTGGAAAGGTTCGCACCATGATAAAGCCATGCAAATTGCAGACAGCAGTTCTGTATTAGCTGATTTCAAAGGTGAAAAATTCATAAGTCAAGGGGTTACTTCGCGTTTTTATCAGGAAGGAAATGATTTCTATGTCAATACAGAAGGCCCTGATGGCGAAAATCATGATTATAAGATTGTTTACACCTTTGGAATAACGCCGCTACAACAATATATTGTAAAGTTTCCCAATGGGCATTATCAATGCCTGAGAACCGCTTGGAATTCTGTTAAAAACAAATGGTTTGATTTGTATCCGGATTTCAAAGTGGTACATTCAGAATGGTTACACTGGTCCAGAGGAGGATTAAACTGGAATAACATGTGTTCTGATTGTCATTCCACCAATGTTAGAGAAAATTATGACGAGGAGACAGATAGCTATAATACAAAATATGCGCTAATCAATGTAAATTGTGAAGCATGTCACGGTCCGGGGAAACAACATGTTGAACATGTTAATCGATTAGGTTCAGATTATATGCCTTCGGGCACAATGCAGATGACTTTAAAAACAACACCAAAAGAGTTAGTTGACCAATGTGCCAGATGCCATATGAGACGCGAACAGTTTTCTGCCTCATTCAACTTTGAAGGTACTATGGCAGACCACTATTCTCCACAATTAATAGAAGAAAACACCTACTATCCAGACGGACAAATTTTAGATGAAGACTATGTTTACGGTTCTTTCGTTCAAAGTAAAATGTACCGAAATAATGTAGCATGTAATAATTGCCACAATTCACATTCTTTAAAATTAAAGTTTGAAGGAAATGCTTTATGTGCTCAATGCCACTTACCGGAGAAATTCAACACCCCAAAACATCATTTTCACGAAGAAAACACAGAAGGAGCCTTGTGCATAAATTGCCATATGCCAGGTAAATATTATATGGGTAATGATTTTAGAAGAGATCATAGTTTTAGAGTACCCAGACCGGACTTAAGTTTAAAATACGGAACACCGAATGCCTGCGCAGGATGCCATAAGGACAAAACGAACGAATGGGCTTGGGAATCGTTTAAGGACATGTTTGGACAAGTAGATTCTGTACATTTTTCAGAGAAATTAGCACCTGGTATTTTAGGTGAACCAGGGGGAGACGTAGGCTTATCAGAATTAATAAATGACAAAAATCAGCCGGAAATTGTGAGAGCATCTGCCGTAAAGGCATTATCATATTACCAGGAAAAGGATCTAATCGATAAGTATATAGCTTTATTAAATGACCGGTCACCCTTGGTGCGAGGAACAACGCTTGATGTACTTGGTGAAATAAATAATACGGACTACGTGAGCTACTTTTTACCATTATTAGATGATCCCAAACGAAGCATTAGAATAAAAGCTTTTTATGCTTTAGGAGGTCTAACAGAACTTCAAATACCGGAAAAATATAAAAATAGCTATCAAAAAGTAAAAAAGGAATTTTCTGCTTATTTGAATACCAATGCAGATTTTGTTGGCGGACAAATAAAGAGAGCTAATTATTATTTAAAACAAGATAATCTTCAAAAAGGAATAGAAGGTTATGAGAAAGCATTGAAAATAGATAATATTAACAATCAGGTACGATTGAATTTAGCAAACCTGTATTATAGAAATCAGGAATTTCAAAAATCTGAAGATACTTACAAAACAGTTATTTCACAAGAACCAGAATACGGACCTGTCTATTATTCACTGGGATTACTATATGCAGAATTGGAACAAACAGATCAAGCGATTGAGCAAATGCAAAAAGCAAATAGCATAATACCTGAAAACATAAGGGTTTATTACAATTTAAGCTTGTTATACGACAAAAAGCAAGAAGCCTTAAAAGCAGAAAAAACACTCATTAATGGGTTGAAAATTGATTCAAATAACGAAAGCTTGTTGTATGCATTAGCATTTCATTATTATAATAAGGATGAAATAGAAAAGTCAAAAAACATAATAAAAAAATTAGTTCAATTGTATCCTTCTAATGCTCAATATAAAAATTTTCTGCAAAGTTTAAATTAGGAAAGACTTTAAGATGTAAAATTTTAATTTATACTAAAAAAAATATAATTTTGAACTTTCAATTAGTACGTTCTAAACTATTTATTCCAACCGCCAATCAGGTTAAAGTTCCTGTCCAGTTGCACCTTGGCACGAAAGAACCCTTTTAATGGCATCGGGATTGTCCTTTCTGAAGTTGGTAATGGTATTGTGATCCGGGGAAAGTTGTTCGATGAGCCACATCATTTCAATGTTTCGCCTGCATTCCTTCTCCAAAATCCGAGAGGAACGAATCCGGTTCAATTACCCATAGATGAACAATTTGAGCATTGCCGCGGGGTGATAAGCAGGTCTTCCTCCTTCGGAAAAAGCGTACTTTAAAACCCATTTTTTTCAAATCAAGGCTATTCGATGGCCCGGACTTCATTCTCTGTCTCAATACTTTCTTCTAATGAGAAAGGGAACAAAGCAGGTTGTTTCCGATCTTTTCCTACAATAAATTTCATAGCATGAAGATACACAAAGTGCAAAAATAAACGAAAACGATCCCTAAAAAGTAGTCAACAAAGTTATTAAGAAAAAGAAAGGTTTTTAGACAGTCCGACGGGTTACTGTTATTTATTTTTGCTTTATCTAATCCGTTGATATTCCACCGAAAGAATCTTCCATTTTTTATTTTGTAGCAATTAGTAAGATTAAAATTAAATCGTTTAATCTTCTCCCTCGGGAATTCTAACTATTCCCTGTTTACTCATTTCCTTGTAATATCTGATATTGTACCAGTCACCGGTATATTCCCAAACATTTCCGGCCATGTCGTATAATCCATAAGAGTTGGGAGGGTAATGATAATCCTTTAAAAGAATTGCTAGGAATAACTGTAGTTTCTACCGATTTTGTATAAATGGGAGAAACCGTAGCCGATATGATGCTCAACAATAAAAAAGGAAATATCAAGAACCCATTTAATTTTCTAGACCGTAATTCTATTTAAAACTACTGATTAGTACAGTATACCACAGGATAGTTCTTTTAAAGAATGGAACTAGATTGAAGATTCATTCAATCCTGTAACCATGAAAAAACTTTTCCTATTTTTTATTCTTTCCTCTTATTTTCTGAATGCTCAGCAAAATGAAGTCAAATTAGATCTTAATAAGACGAACGATCTGAAAGTTTCCGAATCAGAAGGTATTTACGATCTGGAAACCACAGGAAAAGATCCGTATATTTTTTCACTTCCTATTTCCAGTAAAATTAATCCTGAAAACAGCCAGCTAACCTTCCAGTATTTCTGTCCCACGGGAGTTGATTTTATTGAGGTTATGTTCTATTCTAATGAAGAAATAAAAGCCAGTAAAATACTGCGTGATATTGGCTCTACGGAAGGTTGGATTGAATTCAAAATTGAAATTTCAGAAGAACTTAAGAATTGGGGAGAAAAAGGAGATATGATCAGGCTGGATTTTGGTGCGGCTCCAGATCTTAAACTGCAGGTAAAAAATATTAAATTCAGGTCGCTTACTTCCCGAGAAAAAGAAATTCTGGCACAGAAGGAAGAGAAGAAAAGTCAAGAAAAAATACTCGAAAATAATCTAAAGAATTATCTGGATAAGGATTACGATCAGGCAATAACCATGGTTTTAATCAGGAATAATGAGGTCGTAATCACGGGTGAAATAGTAGCTAATAAAGAAATTTTCCTTGCTGAGGTTCCAATATATCAGAATCTAACAGAACTGGATACTTTTCAGTTTCTGGAACCTTTAAAAATGAATACTGAAAACTTTAAAGTTAGTGTAGATAGAAAAATCAATCGCAACGGATTTATAGAAGATCGGGTGCTTTCAAAATGGGTGCTTTTAGAAAAGAATTCAGATAAATATTCTTTAGTATCCCACGCCCGGTATGCCGATTCTATTGTTCCAAAATATACCTATTCTTTTGTAAAACCATCTACCAAAAAAGGTTTGGGAGGTTATAGCGCAGGCAGGGAAGCGCCTTCTTCAGATCTTGATGACCTTGGAATTACCAGTGCGACGGTGAATATCTGGATCAATGGGATTTTTCGTTCTCAAGCTTCCGAAGAAAATATGCCTTTTGAGTATATGGAAAAAACCTATTATGTGAATAAAGAGGAGGTGGAAAAGTATGATAAAACGATGCTTTCTACCGCAGCAAAAAATATCGAAGTTTCCGCGATTTTATTGGTAGCAAAAGCTAGTGGTTCTACCGATAAAGAAATCGGCAGAATTCTTCAGCATCCCGATACCGATCCTGCCGGAATTTACGCCATGCCTAATATGACAACTCCTGAAGGGGTACAATATTACGCTGCAATCCTGGATTTTCTAGCTGAAAGATATAGCCGACCCGATAAAAAATACGGTCGTATTCATCATTGGATCATTCATAATGAAGTGGATGCCGGTTGGGTGTGGACCAATGCCGGAGAAAAAGAAGTCCTGGTTTTTATGGACCTCTACCATAAATCCATGCGGATGAGCTATAATATCGCCCGGAAATACAATCCTAATTCAAAAGTTTTTATTTCACTTACACATTACTGGAACTGGACTTCGAATCCGTATTTCTATCATTCAAGGGAATTACTTGAGCAGTTGCTGGATTATTCGCATACTGAAGGTGATTTTGAATGGGCGATAGCTCAACATCCATATCCGGAAGATTTGCGCGAACCTAAAACATGGCTGGATAAAAAAGTTAGTTTTGATTTTGATACTAAACTCATCACATTTAAAAACACGGAAGTTTTGAACGCCTGGGTGAAACAACCTGAAGTTTTATACAAAGGAAAAAAGAGAACGGTGTACTTATCTGAAAACGGCACCAATTCCCCAACTTATTCTGTAAAGGATCTAAAGGAGCAGGCGGCAGGAATGGCCTATGCTTTGAAAAAGATCAAATATCTGGATGGTATTGACGGATTTCAATACCACAATTGGCAGGACAATAGAAAAGAAGGTGGATTGAGAATTGGGTTGAGAAGATTTCCTGATGCCGAAGAGGATCCGGGAGGAAAAAAACCTGTTTGGTATGTTTATGAGGCTTTTGGAACGTCCCATGAGGATGAAGTATTTGATCAGTATAAAGAAATTATAGGTATTGAAAATTGGGATGAGATAAGGCATAAAGAACCAATTGGCAAAAAAAAAGTCGAGTGAGTACTGATTATTGGGTTGTTACCGATGCATTAGGTAGAAATCTGCCAAAATTCGATGAGGTGGGTCCAAAAAAGAAAGACCGCTACGTGGGAATGTTCTATTTTATCACCCATAATGAATCTGAAACTTCTGGTCCATTCAATGTTACAGAAATTATAAAAGAAAATCCCGAAGATCCACAATGGGGAAATGGGAGCCATTATTGGGGGGAACCAGAAATTGGCTACTATCTCAACAATGAGGAGTGGGCAATTAGGAAACATGCCTATCAATTAAGTGATGCCGGGGTGGATGTGATCATTTTGGATGTGACAAATGATAAAACCTATTCTGACACTTATTTTACTATTTGTAAAGTCTTTCAGCAAATGAGATATGAGGGTGAAAATACACCCGATATTGCTTTTCTGGCGAGTGAAATTTCAGTGAATCAATTATGGGAAGATTTTTATTCAAAAGGATTATATCAGAATTTATGGTTTCAGTGGAAGGGAAAACCATTATTGCTATATGGCCAGCATGAAATTCCTTCAAGAAATCTGGTCAATGAAATTGAATTCTCAGAAGAGATCAAAAACTTTTTCAATTTAAAACAAAGCTGGGCCTGGACTACCCTACCGTGGTACGATAACGGAAAAGACGAATGGCCTTGGGTTGATCATTATCCGCAGGCAGTGAGCTGGAGCAAAAATTCTGAAAAAGAAATGATCCCGGTTTCGGTTGCACAGCATCCATTATCAAATATAGGAAGGAGTTTCCATAATTTTCATCAACCCAAAACCAATGAATTTGATGTCACACCTATTACCGGCAACGGACTTTATTTTCAGGAACAGTGGGACAGAGCTTTGGAAGTGGATCCTGAATTTGTATTTGTAACCGGTTGGAACGAATGGTCGGCGGGAAGACAAACCATGGGTGAAAATGTAAGTGAGCAACTTCAGAAATGGAAATTTTATCCGGGAGCACATCTAGGGAAATTGGGTGAAGAGTTAATTCCCGGAGACGTTTACTTTATAGATCAGTACAATCAGGAATACAGTCGAGATATTGAGCCTGTGAAAGGCGGGCATTCAGATAATTACTATTACCAGTTAATGGCTAATATCCGAAGATATAAGGGCATGAATCCTCCGCAGAAAATAGATATACCAAAGACTATAACTATTTCAGGAGATTTTGATCAATGGGAAAAAGTAAAAAATGTTTATCTGGATCATAAAGGAGATATAGCACATCGAAAAAGCGAAAAGCAAGGGAGTGCAGGACCGTATATCAATACACAAGGTAGAAATGATATTTTAGAAAGCAGGGTGTCTTATGATAAAGAGAATTTTTATTTCTATGTAAAAACAGTAGAAGCTCTAAGTGATCCTTCTGAAAAAAACTGGATGATCCTCTTAATAGATTCAGATCAAAATAAGGAAACAGGCTGGGAAGGTTATGATTTTTTGCTGAATGGAGATCTTGCGAATTTCACGGAGACTTCGGTAAAAAAATATGATCTCAAAAATGGATGGGTTGAGGTTAGAAAAGTTCCTTTGAAAATTTTGGACAATCAGATGATGTTATCTGTTCCGAAAAATATTTTTAATAGCGAAAATTTTGATTTCCACTGGGTTGATAATCCGAAAAAACTGAAGGATATTAACGATTTTTTCGAGGCTGGCGATAACGCTCCTGAAAGGAGAGCAAACTTCAGATTTTAAATTAGAAAAAAACCAAAACCTCTCTGTTAGGTTTCGTATTTACAACTTATGGATATTCAAAAACACTATTATTTTGTTCAGTAATTTTTAATTCTTTCTCCTGCAATTTTCTTGAAAAAGCTCAGAAGAAACCAATTAAAAGCACTAATAATAAACTTTAAAAAGAACCCTAATGACAAAAAGAATATTTTTCCTGCTATGCTTCATTTTTTATGCATCACTCTCGTATACCCAACCGAAGAAGGAAAAGGCATGGACAGATACACAATACCCTTCTTATATTAAACGTCTAAACTATTTTGGAGAAAGGCCGGATTGGTCTCACGATGGAAAAAAGATACTTTTTGTAGGAAGGACTTTTGGTGATGTGTATGAAATTGAAGTGGGCACAGGAAAAATTGAAATGATAACAGGTCATTATTATCACGGGGGATATTCAAGGGCTTTATACCTATCCAATGGTCATATCCTGCTGCTGGGACCCAATGATTTTCCTTCGGCTGATTGGAAGGAAGCACGGTTCAAGCTTACAGAACTATGGGTATTGGACAAAAAATTAGATAGTCCACCAACCCGCTTGGGAGAATACATTTGGGAGGGCCCGGCGGTCTCGAGGATCCAGTTAAGAATTGCTTGGGCAGAACATCACGGTAACTATCCTGACCAGATAAGATATTGGCAGATATGGTTGGCTAACATTGACTATTCTTCGGGAAAACCTCAAATTAAAGATCAGCACGTAGTAATTGACAACTCAAAAGGCGAGATAAAAGGCGCAGTGTTGGAGCCACAAAATTTCCGCCCCGGAAACGAAGATGAGCTTACCGTACAATCAAACCAAGGTGGAACGGAGGTTATGCTGCTGGATTTGAAGAATGGTGAAATTGTCAACTTGTCAAAATCTCCAAACTCATATGATGAACCGGAAGGTATTTATCCAAACGGGAAATATACCTTGGTAGAATCTGATAGGCATCGAAAAACCGGGTCACAAATTGACCTTTATAAACTTAAGCTTGATACTAGTGAAAGCTGGGAACGCATTACCTATTTCAATGAAAATGGGAAATACAAAGCCTCTAATCCTGTTATTAGCGATGACGGAAAGTTCATAGCTTTTCAGGTTCCAATATTGGATGAAGTGGCGGGTATAGGACATGGAATTTACATTTTGGATATTGAAAAATATGAAGAAGCAAAACTCAAAAAAACAAAGAAAAGATGAAAGAAATACAGGGATATATTAGGGTACCACTTAAATATATGTCACAATTGAAATTTATAATAAAAAGAGTAGAAATAAAGCAAATATCATATTTATTCTGGCAGACGATTTTGGGATTGTGGATGCACAGGCTTATGCCGAACATTTTACAAAGACCGATACTTTGAAATCGCCAATATCAATAAACTGGTGGAAGAAGGTGTCTCCTTTTCACAAGCTTTTGCGAATCCGCTTTGTTCACCAACCCGGGCGAGTATTCTTGCCGGGCGGTATGCTTCAAAACTGGGATTTAGATGACCGAGAGTTGACACAACGATTGTTTAATAGACTTATGAGCTGGTTGGAAGATAACGTGGAGCACGCTATTGGCCCCAATTGAATCCAGATTATGACGCAAAAAAGGAAATAAGAAACCAGCCATTTAAGAATTTGCAGTTTATTGCTAGGAATTAAAAGAAGTCTTGAAAGAATAGGCTATATTATTAAACTTAAAAAATATAAGTTGAAAAAAAAGTTTCTTATAGGAATTAGCATATTATTAATAAACCTACAAGCGGTAGTTTTAGCTCAAAATCCCATTTTAGTAGGATGGGCCGATCCGGCAACCCAGGTTTGGGACGGAAAAATGTATATGGCAGTCGGGAAAGATCGCACTCCCGGATTGAAGCATTTTGAGATGACTCAGTGGGCCATTTATTCTTCGGAAGATTTAATGAACTGGAAATTAGAAACCGATATCCTCCCTGAACAAACCTATTTAGGGGAAGGATACGAGGGTTGTTGGGCCAGTGATATAACAAAAAAAGACGATAAGTTCTATTTCTATTTTTCAAATAAAAACACGGCTACCGGGGTTTTGGTTTCAGAAAAAGCTGATGGACAGTATATGGATGTATTACAAAAACCCTTGGTTCCAGCCGATTTGACAATTAACAATGAATACGACCCCACGGTATTTACAGATGATGATGGGCAGCGCTATCTAATAATGGGCAGGGATGGAATGCGGGGGAAGGATTTGGTGCACTACCAAATTGCAAGGCTACATGAAGATATGGTTTCCCTGGCAGAAATGCCAAGGGATATTATCACCGATAGGAAATATGGGTTTGGGACAGAGAGAACTGCACCAGATCATAGTTATTTTCATAAATACCAAGATATTTATTACCTAAGCCTTGGGTCAACCTATGCAACCTCAAAGAATATTTACGGTCCCTATACTAATTTCAGGAACGCAGGACTAGGATTAAATCACAGTAGTTTTACTGAGTTTAACGGACAATGGTATCATGCCTATAACACTTTTGTAGATCCCAGGGACCCTCGTTATCGCCAGGTTGAATTTACATATCTCCATTATAAGGATAATGGAGATATGATAGACGATATGGATTTTGCAGTTGGGGGAAAACACTATGATACCGGGGTCGGAAATTACAATGTCGAATGGGATACTATTGAGGGGGAATGGTTTTTTAGGAAATCTGCGGAAGTATTAAAAAAGGAAAATCATCATGCTGGTTTTGAACTGCAGAACCTTCGGAATAATTCTTATGTGAATTTCCCCAATATAAAAGAGATTCCAGTAAATAGCAGCATTAATTTCAAGGTGGCATCCACGGTGGATAGAGCGAAAATAGAAGTTCACCAAGGCAGTCCTTCAGGAGAGATATTGGGTAGCTGTAACATCCCAAACACGGGCAGCTTTACAGAATATAAAGTGGCGTCCTGTAAATTAAAAAACACCTCTGGCGTAAAGGACCTTTACTTTGTGGTTAAGGGCAGCAAAGATCAGGAGTTATTGCGGTTGGATTGGTTCAATTTTTCCAACTAGGTTTATATGTTAAAAAATTACTTGAAAACTTATATTATGGTTATAAATCATTTGAGGATATAAGGTTTATCTGACTTTGAATTTTTAAATCCTGATTATAATGCGGATAAGGAAGTAAGAAAAGTGAAATTTCGAAGACTTTTGACTTCTTCCAAAAACTAATTTGAATATTGAAAACAGTAATTTATGAGTCGTTCATCCAAAAATTTTTATTTCTTTATTTTGAGCAGTGTACTTCTAGGTTTTTCACTGTATTCCTGCGGCGATAAAAAGCAACATAAAGATGTAAAAGAGCAACATCATAATAAGAATGGATTTGTCCAGATCTTTGATGGAAAGACTTTGAACCACTGGGAAGGTGATCCAAAATACTGGCGTGTTGAAAATGGTAATTTGGTGGGAGAAGTAACCCCCGAAACCTTGCTTGACAACAATACTTTTATTATTTGGAACGGTGGGCAACCTGAAGATTTTGAATTAAAACTGGAATACCGGATTTCAGAAAATGGGAATAGCGGTATCAATTATCGAAGTGAACGTCTGGATAGGCTTCCTTATGCACTAAAAGGCTACCAGGCGGATATTGATGGGAAAGACCGATATACCGGTCAGAATTATGAGGAAAAGAAACGTACTACTTTGGCCTATCCCGGTGAGAAAGTGATTGTGCCTTCTCGCAATGATTTTAATAAAGAAACTTCACTAGACTTAAATATTAAAAATAATGCCTGGCAGGACAGGGAAGTGGTTTCAAAATTGGGAGAATTGGATTCCCTCAAAGCAAATATCAAAAGTAAAGATTGGAACAAGGTTCATCTAATCATCAAGGGAAACCGCCTTCAACATTATATTAATGGAGTTTTAATGAGTGATGTAACCGATAAGGATACCGTAAATCAAAGTTTTAAAGGCTTTTTGGGCGTACAGGTGCACGTGGGTCCGCCTATGAAAGTGGAATTCCGCAACATTTGGTTAAAACCCCTTGAAAAAAAATAACTTTCGGATGGCATACTGAGGAACACACAGTGGAGCGAAGAATCTCTTGCACTCCAAAGAGATTCCTCCTTCGTCGGAATGACAAGCGTATTATTTTTCACTCTTCATTGCTAACGTTTTCTTCTCTTTCGGTAAACAGCTCATACGGACATTTTTCATAATTATACATCCAGGTTTCTTCAGGGCAAATGCTCATAAATTCATCTACACCATAAAACTGGTCATTGTATTTTTCCATCCATGAGTAAGTGAGCTTCTTTAGGCTATCTTTTATTTGTGCATATTCCGGATCGTAAAAGTGGTTTTCGAGCTGATTCGGGTCTTTTTTCCGATCAAATAACACATTTGTAAGCGGGATAGAATCCACACCTTTTCCCATAGAAAAAGTGTAATTTTTTGTTACAACCCCACGCCAGTTGTTGTTATTGGCAACACCTCGCTTATATAGCCAAATAGGAACATAATCTACCACATCGTCTTTTCCTGTTACAATTGCTTCTGAAAGATCCCGACCGTCGTAATTCTGATTAGTTTCAATATCCATTAAACCAAGGATCGTTGGCATAAAATCCAGAACACCTATCATAAGATCTGTCGCCGGTTTTTCCTTGAATTTCTGCGGATATTTCATCAATAGAGGAATATGTATTGAATAATCGTGGGGATATTGTTTTGGTAAAATAGCATCAAAAGACTCCAACATATCCCCGTGATCTGCAGAAAACATCGTTAGCGTATTGTCTTCAACTTTCATTTCCTTCAGCTTATCCATCAACATTCCGAAAGCTTTATCCACTCCTGTCACCATCGCCATATAACCATGATACATTTTTCTTCGATCTGATGTTGCTTTTAGGCCGGGTCGTAATTTTATAGAATCGCGATCATACATCGCCATGAGTTCATCCATGGTGTCATATCTATAATGCATCTTTCCATCTTCTCCCTTGAATTTCCCCCAATCATGAGGAGGATGCCACGACACAATCAAAGCGAAAGGTTTATCAGGATCGATATTATCAAGATAATTCAATGCCTGATGGGTTTGACCATAAACTTCCCATTCTTGAAAATATTCTTTTTCACCTTGCGCATTCCAAAAGAAAGCTTTTCCCGGTCGAAAATCTACATGAACATTATTGGTAAGTAAGGTGTCAAAACCATAGCGCATCTCACCTTCAGGTATCGGGCGATCACGTTCGCCACCCAACAAATGCCATTTTCCAATATAAGCCGTTTGATAGCCTTGTTCTTTTAAAATTTGGCCAAGTAGTTTCGATTTGGTCGGGAGAAGTGGAGCGTCATTAATGAAAGCCCCATTTTTCAGCGGTTGCCTTCCGCTCATGAGCATTCCGCGAAAAGGTGTACAAACCGGCTGATTGGAAAATGCATTATTAAACTGAATTCCTTCTTTTGCGAATTGATCCAGATTGGGTGTGATGATTTGATCATTTCCATATGCTCCAACCATGTCATAGGAGTGCTGATCTGAAAGCACGATGAGCAAATTGGGTTTCTTTTTTACCTCTTGTTTATCTGAATTTTTCTTATCTGATGAATTACAGGATGTGATCAAAAGAATTATGCCAAGGAGAAATAACAGTGACTTTATCATACAATTAAAATAAAAATGGGGTAAAATCTTAAGACCTTACCCCATTTTCTAAACAAACTTCCAAACAAACTAAATTTTAATATCCTGGATTTTGTACCAGATTTTCGTTGGCATCTAACTGGTTCTGAGGTATTGGAAGTAACTCCATAAATGGGCTGTATGAGATTCCAATACGTTGAGAAGCTGGGTTTCCGGGAACAGATTCTTCGATATCTCCCCAACGTTGTAAATCAGGATATTCTTGAAATTCCCCTGCTAATTCCCATTTACGTTCTTGTTTTATAATTTCCAGCAATTCGTCCTGATTTGTGATAGTAATATCTTCTAATCCTGCGCGTTCCCTCACCATATTTAAATAAATGAGCGCTTCACTAGATTGTCCTGTTTCATTTAAGGATTCAGCAAGCATCAATAAAACATCGGCATATCTCATAAAAACTATGTCATTATCGTGAGCAAAAGCGGAAATATCATTCAATGGGTCTTTATATTTACCCAGTCCTATACCGTTGGGTGCTTGGTAACCACCAAAAGGTAACGGAGGGTTTTCAGGATCATTATAGGTAACAGGTCTTCCACTGGCATCGGTATATGAATACAATAGAGTTACATCTCTTCTGGAATCGGTTTCAGCAAAAGAATTATAAAAATCCATTGAAAATCCAAATTGATATTGGCCATTTCTATTGGCAAAAGGAGAGTTAGGAACACCGGCAAAGAAGGTAAGTACAGTTCCCGCGCCATCTTCCCTTATATTAAGCCTGGCGAATATAATTTCGGAGTTGAATTCATTACTGATGTCAAAGATATCAGCAAAGTTTTCTTGTAATTCATAAGTGCCACTTGCCACTACTTCCATTAATTTATCTGCTGCTAATTGATATTTATCTTCTTGTTCCAATGGTTTTCCGGCCATATGTAAATATACTTTTCCTAGAAAACTTTTGGCAGCTCCCGAAGTAGCCCGTCCCCTATTGGCGGCATCCCACTCTGCGGGTAACCTACTTTCAGCATATTTTAGATCTTCCACTATCACGGCATAAACTTCTTCAATACTAGCTCGAGGTTTTTTTACCGATTCATCTGAAAAATCAGTAGTAGCTTCCAGATGTAATGGTACACCACCGAACCATTTTACCAAATTAAAATAATTAAAAGCTCTTATAAATCGAGCTTCTGCTATCTTTTGTTCTTCTAATTCAGAAGAAAGGCCTGCTTTTCCAACATTTGCGATAACAGAATTTGCACGATTAATTCCCTGATAAAATGCAGTCCACCATACTCCGTGGGCTAAGCCGGGATTAAAATTCAAACCAGCAAGGAATAATTGGTGTCCTCCGTTAAACCGGGACGTAACACTTTCTCCGGGTCCTGATGTAGCCAAAAAGTACCATAAATCATTTATGCCAGCATTCAGGGAAGAGTATGCTCCAAAAATTGCAGCATCAACATCTCCCTCGTTTTTATATAGGTTTTCTACAGAAAGCGAGGAAAAGGGTACTTCATCCAATGGCTCGCAACCTACAAAACCGATTATAACCAGTGTCAAAATTATATGTTTTTTCATAATAATATATTTTAGTTTTGTGTTTAATTAGAATTTCAAGTTAAGACCCAAAGTATATCCCTGTTGTCTTGGATAAGTTCCCAGGTCTACTCCGGGAGCCAATGAATTAGCTCCTAAAGAGCTTACTTCAGGATCAAATCCTGTATAATCTGTAATCGTTATTAAATTAGTACCAATGAGTGAAATTTGCAAAGAAGTCAATGCCATATCTCTAAAAGGAATTTCATAGCTTAATCTTACGTTTTTTAACCGCACATAGCTTCCATCTTCCACCATAAAATTAGATGTTGGAGGAGATACACTATTAATGGCTGGGTAATGAATGTCATTTGTCTGATTATTAGGAGTCCAACGATTTTCAAACCAATCAACCGTCTGATTTTTATAAGATTCGTTATTATCAAAACCGGAACTTATTGCGGTACCTATTGTATTATAAATATCGTTCCCAATAGATCCCTGTACAAAAACATTCAGACTGAAATTTTTATAATAGAAGTCGTTATTCCATCCAAAAATAAAGTCTGGGTTTGGATTTCCTATAATAGTTCGATCCTCATTATTAATTATGCCATTCCCATCGACATCTTCAAATTTCCAGCTTCCTAAATCTGTCACTCCATTACGTGTAGGAACGTCAATAATTCCTTCACTATCAAAATCTTCTGGCTGGATCAATCCAATGGCTTTAAGACCGTAAAATCGCCCAAATTCTTCACCTGGTCGGTATATATGTCCTCTTCCAAATACATTTGCCCCTAAACCTGGCCCGAATATTTCCTCATCACCACCTAGCTCTATAACAGTAGTTTTATAGGTTGTGAAGTTAAAGTCTGAGTTCCAGGTGAAATTATCGTTCTGCACCACATAGGCATTTATAGCAAATTCAATCCCTTCATTTTCTATACTTCCAAAATTTACCAGGGCACCCCCAAATCCCGATTGCTGCGGAATCTGAATATTTTGAAGTAGATCTTCTGTAGTTTTTTTAAAATAATCGAAAGTAATATCAATTCTATTGTTCAGTAAACCAAGTTCAAAACCTAAATCGAGTTGCTTGGTAGTCTCCCATTTTAAATCAGGGTTTGCAACGCTTTGTGGGACATAGGACAAAGTAGGAGTATTTCCTACACCATAGACAACGGTCCCATAGCGTGCAAGAGATTGGTAAGGGGCGATTGCCTGGCTACCTACAGCACCATAAGTAGCTCTGAATTTCAAGTCAGAAATGGTTTTGTTATCCTTAAGAAAATCTTCTTGGGAAGCTCTCCATACAAATGCTGCAGAAGGAAAATACCCCCACTTCTCATTCTCTGCAAAACGGGAAGAACCATCAGCTCTTATTGTCGCTGTTACTAGATACCTATCGTCAAAGCCATAATTTAATCTTAGAAATCCCGACTGAAGAACGCTTAAATTTCTTCCAGAACCTATGTCGTCATCACCGGTACCAATTCCAAGATTGTCTGAACCTAAAATTTCTATTCCAAAATCCTGGACATTGGCATTGGTAACGTAATTATTGAACTCACTGTATTCTACACCGGCCAGAACTGTTAAATCATGAACCTCGTTGAAAACATTGTTATAGGTTAGGTAATTACTAACAATATAATCATATCCCTGATTTGTAGAAGTGCTAGCATTCCCATTTGTATTTATCCCAGATCCTACATTTGAAGGGGTAAAAATATCTCTCTTGTTTGTTGTGAAATTTATTCCACCATTAAATGTATAGGAAAAATGTTCGGAAAAATTAAAAGTCGCTTCCGTACTAGCCAATATATCGGTAATGAACTGTCTGTCATCTTTTGCGGTCACCTCTAAATACGGATTGTAAAATTGCTCTCCTTCTCCCGTAAAACCTGAATAATCCCTACTGGGTACTATTGGCTCTGCTGTCAAAGCATTAAAGATTGGGCCTCCAGATGCAGGAAAAGCTCTTGTGCCGGTAATAGCCCTGTTATTTTTACTATGTGTGCCGTTCATACTGAATTTTATATTAAGAAAATCATCGAATGCGGAAGCATCAACATTTGCCCTTAAGCTACCCCTTGTATATTCAGAACCTTCCACAATTCCTTTATCATCCAATAAATTTCCAGAAACGAAAAACTTCATATTTTCACTTCCGCCTGAAAAGTTAACACCATATTCATTTCTGATTCCCTTCCTAAGGATTTCGTCTACCCAATTAAAGCCCTCCCCAGCGTATTGTTCCGGATTGGGAAATGGAATCTCTCTTTCCAAATCCAAATTTGCTTCGTTTCTATACTCTGCATACTGCTGTCCATTGAGCATATCATATGTTTGGATGACATCAGAAATGGAAGATCTTGAAGTCACATTGATGGAGGTTTTTCCAATTTCCCCCCTTTTTGTGGAAATCAAGATTACCCCATTGGCACCCCTTGATCCATAGATCGAGGTCGCCGATGCATCCTTGAGAATTTCAATACTTTGAATTTCTTGCGGGTTAAAATTCGGATTTCCCGAAATAGGAATTCCATCTACTACATATAAAGGCGCATTACTACCCGAAATTGAATTGTTCCCACGAATTATAATAGAGGCACCTGCATCTGGAGCACCAGAAGAGGAGGTTACCTGTACGCCGGCACTACGACCCTGTAAAAGCTCATCTACGTTATTGTAAACGGCTTTTTCCAGATCCTGACTACTTACAGAACTAACAGCTCCGGTAATGTCCGATTTTCTGGTGGAACCATAACCAACAACAACTACCTCATCCAGACTTTCACTGTCTGTTTGCATAACAACATCTACTACAGATCTGGCTGAAACCTTCTGTTGTACTGGAATAAAACCAACGAATGAAAAAACCAGGGTTTCATTACCCGGCACGAGTTGAATTTGATAATTACCATCAAAATCACTTACTACACCGTTAGAAGTTCCTTTTTGAATGATGTTCACCCCCAATAAAGGTGCTCCATCTTCAGAGGTTGTCGTTCCTGTCACAGTTCGGTTCTGTGCCATGGCAGATGCGGTAGTGATGAAAATGCAATAGATCAGGACTCTGGTTAAAATCTTTCTACTTAACATGTGTTTTATGAATTTTAGGGATTAGTTTTTTGAATAATCTTTTTTAAAGTTAAGAATATCATAACACAATATTAACTTGGTTTTTTCCTGAAAGCATCCTGTACTTTCCTGTATTGAAAAATTATTTGTGATTAACATCAATTTTTAAAAATCTATTAAGATTTTTTTTATTGAATTATGAATGATTAAATATATTCTTGGAAATAGATAATTCAAAAAATATTTTTAAGGGCAGTACACAGCAGGATAATCAATTGGTTTGAAATGTATATTTTTAAGAAAAATTTTAGAACTGTTTTGAATAAAATAAAGAAAATAATTATCTCGATTTTAAAAAACACTTTGAGTTATAAAGGAATAGGCATGCTTGTCTTGATCATATTGTTGGTCTCATGTTCTCAATTAAAAAAGAAAGAGAAGCATCAACCGCCTAATATCATTTTTTTACTGACAGATGATCACCGGTGGGATGCGCTTGGCGCAAATGGAGATACGATCATACAAACACCAAGTTTGGATAAACTTGCCAATGAAGGGCTGAATTTTAAGAATGCCTATGTGACTACATCTATTTGTATGGTAAGCAGGGCCAGTATCCTTACGGGGCAATATATGTCCAGGCATGGGATAAACGATTTCCATCAAAGTATTTCTGAAAATGCCTTGGAAAAAACCTATCCCGCCCTTCTAAAAAAGGAAGGATACAGGATTGGTTTCGTGGGGAAATATGGAGTTGGTGATCCAAAAGATCAACCCACAGAATTATTCGATTTTTGGGCGGGAACACCAATGCACCAACCTAATTACGAAACGGTGGATAAGAAAGGAGATTCCATTCATTACACAGACCTTTTGAGTAATGGGATTTCAGAATTTTTAAAAACTTCAAGTTCAAATAAGCCTTTTTGTCTATCCGTTAGCTTTAAATCTCCACATAGCCAAGATGGAGATGTTCGACAATTTATTCCGAAGAAAAAATATAGGGATTTATATAGTGATATTGTTATTCCCGAACCATACTCAGCAAAACCTCAATATTGGGATTCACTTCCCAATTTTTTTCGTACTGAAGAAAATATTGCCCGTAATAGATGGAAACTTCGCTTTGAAACTCCTGAAAAATATCAGGAATCTGTAAAGAATTATTACCGATTGATCACCGGTGTTGATGATGCGGTGGGAAAAATGATAGAACTTTTGAAAAACCAAGGCCTCGAAAAAAACACGATTATCATCTTTTTGGGCGATAATGGATTTTATCTGGGAGAGCACGGCCTGGCCGGGAAATGGTTTGGCCACGAGGAATCGATAAGAGTACCTCTTTTTATTTACGATCCACGTAATGAAGCACTTTCTGGGGAAGTTAAAAAAATTGCGTTAAATATAGATATTGCACCTACTATTCTTGGATACGCGGGTATAGAAATTCCAGTGGAAATGCAGGGAGTTGATCTCGTAAAATTAGTAAAGGCTGAAATTGAAGGGCGAAAAGAGTTCTTTTATGAGCATACTTTTGACGGAAGTCCCAAGCTTCCTAAAGTGGAAGGTGTGGTAAGCCCTACTCTTAAATACATGTACTATCCCGAACACGATTATGAAGAACTATTCGACCTTAAAATTGACCCTTACGAAATCAATAATTTGGTAAATGATCCAGCGTATTCCGAATTATTAAAAAAACAACGCATATTATATAATGAAATAAAGCAAAAAGTAAAATAAATGCTGAGAAGCTCTTTCTCATATAACTGAAAAAACACATCTTCATGAAAAATAAATTATATTTTTTACTCATTATAGGAATTCTGACTTCCAATTGTAAGTCTCAAGAGACGACGAACCCTCAAATGATTCCCGATTTGGAATCCAATTTCATCAATCCTTCCGATGAGAATAACTTGTGGTGTTATTGGTACTGGATTGGCGATGATATTTCCAAGGACGGTATCACCAAAGACCTGGAAGCGATGAAAGCTGCGGGAATTGGTGGCGCTTTGATAGGTAATATCAACCCGGAAGAAAAAGACGGGAGGGTTCCAATATTATCTGAAGAATGGTGGGAGCATATGGTGCATGCTGTAAATGAAGGAAAGAGAATTGGAGTGGATATTGGTGCTTTTAACAGCCCGGGCTGGAGCCAGTCAGGAGGACCCTGGGTAAAACCAGATATGGCGATGCGCTATTTAACCTATTCTGAAAAAAAAGCGGATGGAGGTAAGAAATTAGAACTGGATTTAGTGAAACCGACCGGGGAATTTCAGGATGTATATGTGTTGGCTTTTCCCTCGATTGCTTCAGAAGAGCAGTACTTCTCTATAAAGAATACTTCGCTAGAGGTGACACCATCGCTTTCAGAAAAAGAGCGATTAATAGATGGAGATACTGCCAAGGCTGTTGGTTTTTCAAAACAGATCAAAAACTATCAGTTAAATTTTACTTCAAAGAAACCGATGACGGCCAGAAGCCTTAAAATTATTCCAGGTAAAAATCCTATTCAGATTAATGGAAAAATTTCCGCTAAGCAAAATGATACCTGGGAGGAAATTAAATCTTTCAGGATAAACCGCAGCAAATTGGATCCGAGTGTAGGACCGGACAAATATGCACCTATTTTGATCGCACTACCGGAAACAAAATCAGCTGAATTTAAACTGGAATTCGAAGTGCCGTATCATTTACACAAATCATTTACGGAAAAAGACCCGGTTGTTGCAACCTGGGATCTGGCCGAAATTATTATTTCTGAAGCGGCGGGATTGGAGTCTTTTGCCGAAAAAGACCTATCAAAAATGCATCCCACTCCATTACCGGCCTGGGACAGTTATTTATGGGATGCTCA
>Ga0209414_1000157_pt1 | contig 30755 bp, 20 predicted proteins | sample LakVidmifraction_4_FD_181154 | JGI IMG/M metagenome (GOLD analysis project Ga0209414, IMG submission 181154) | Hypersaline microbial communities from Lake Vida, Antarctica - Brine Hole Two &gt;0.2 micron (SPAdes) (version 2) | ecosystem: Environmental > Aquatic > Non-marine Saline and Alkaline >...
ACGGCTGACAACAGCATTTTGACGTCTGACAACAGCACTTTGACCTCTGACAACGACACTTTGACGCGAAATTTCACCACAATATGCACCTCTCTAACGTTGACAAGCCAGTGGTTGAAATTTCAAGAAGATTCCAATATAGAAAAGAAGACAAAAAGAGGGATAAAGGCTTACACTTTTACAACAACAGGGCTATAAAAAGGCACTTGTGGCTTCTTTTGGGGTACAATTACCTCCCTACTAGCGATTAACCTATATTCATAAGTTACCTTATCAGACTGAATAAAGTCATACACGTGAGACTGTACTACATCGCTAACCCTTGTATACCTTTTCCTCATACAGCAAGCCAACAACGTCCTTAGCATAAGTTGCATATTCTCGTAATGCCAAATATCTCCATCACACATACATGGGTTTTTTCCAGTATCAAGACAAATGTCCCCTTCATTATCGTGCACCCACACTTCTGGTAACAGCCTACCATTCAGGAGACGTACAGGGTTCATAGGGTACACAAACTTATGGTCCCGCAGTATAGGAAATGTAAACCTCCTCATCACATTTTTGTACCGGATATCTTCCATAACACTACCAGATTGTGTAAAGTACTCCTCCAAACGTTCAAGGTATTTCAGACTAAAGTCATCTTTACCAGCACTTAGCACCTGGCTAGCCATCGACACAATTGCATACCTTAAAGTAGTAAAGTCCCTTGCCAAAATACGAGCACCATGATTCGTGTTTACCACGTCAATTGCCTGGTAAAGACTCCCCGTGTCCTGCCATACATTACATAAAGCTCGCACATATGTATCATCGTGGCAAACATAATATGGGTCATCGTCATCTTCAGTCTCATTACCAGAGTCCTCATTACCAGAGTTCTCATTACCAGAGTCTTCGTCATCATCATCCATGACGTCATCATCCATGACACCATGCATGCCGACGGCCATAAAGGCTTGTGCAACAGCAATATTGTCATGTACAACGTCATCCATAACGTCATCGTCATCCATGTCGAGGGTCAGGTCGATTATGTCCATGGTGGGTGGGGTGGGGGGTGTAGAGATGTTTGTGTGTTTGAAGTGTTGGGAGGTCGATGTGTTTGGGTGTTGATCACCACTCTGAGTGTTTTGATGGTGGTACCAGGGTAAAAATAATGTGCGAGGTTCAATCCTTGCATCGGGCATATAGTTACATCCTCCAAACCCTCATAAAAAAGTTCGGTTGGACTTTCAAAAATAGATTTGTCGTCGCCAAAAATAGTTTGGTCTTCAACGGCGAAATTAAAGTGCGAGCCTCGGATTTTTGGTACCCAGACCCCGCCATTTACTGCATGTAGATAGTCCAAAGTATTTTTACTGTCCCCCGAGGAATAACCGTCAATCCAACCGAGATCCGAGCCTCCTCGGTTTTGTGATTGTCCCACCCGAGCCTCCTCGGTACCGTCACCCCAAACATCCTCAAATTTCAAGTCTATGTCCCCCCTGTGCAAAATGTCAACAAAAAAAGTAGCCGTTAAGAAAAAGGTAACGGCCAAAGAATGCCAGTTAGCAACGGCTAACTTTAACGAGCTAAAACAACTAATCCAGTATGTCACCGTTACATTGATTCCAAGGTTACAAGAGCTGGAAGAAGCCGTTAGAGTGATTCAAGAAATTTCCGAGGATCGGGAGCCAACAAGGAAAAAACCGAAATTTCTGCTATCGGTTGAAGGGTCGGACGATTCTGATGACGAGGACGACAGTTACACTTATTAGTATATCAGATATCATTATAACGGCTAATAATTGGACATACTAAAACAGCACAATATGAACAAGTGTAAATTAGGTTATTTTTTACCGTTGGATCTCTGTGTGTTTTCGGTTGAATTTTGACAACACCCAAACCAAAAAGCGAACAACACCTCATTAACCCAAGCTCACCACCCAAACCCACCCCCCTGTCACAAAATGACAGACTCCACTCAAAAAACCGTTATCGTCGAAGCGCAAGACCCTTGTAAAGGGATCTACGAAGATGTCCAGCGCCAGCTTTCTAGCCTGGTACTACGTACTCGCAAGGTCACTTGGCCTCTCAAGCAACAGGCCGCGATCTTCAACACCTGGATTCTCCGCAGTTCTCCTGAAGGCTCAACGCCGGCCGTCAAGGTGACAAGCGCTGGGCTTGGAATGACTGGCTCTGCGGTCAACAAGAGGCATGGTCTGGACGTGTTCCAGTTTGAAGTCGGGGGAAAGACACAAACTAGTGTGAAAATTGCTATTGCCCTCGACCCGGCAGAACATACCAAGCTGCGTACCGTCCTTGTCGGTATCTTTGAAAAGTTCGTAAAGGAATTTGACCCAATGGTGAAGAGTCGCTGGTATGAAAAGACCTTTAGCGAGACGTTGAACGACGGTACCAAGGTATTCCGTGGCACTAGTGCGCTCCAATCGCCGTCCGAATACCTGGACATGACGTTTACGGGAGACGACTCTTGGGACTCGCCTTCGTCTACCTTTGGGCCCTTCATGTTTGGCGCAGATACCGACCAAGGCCCCAAGTGGTACGTCAAGCCAAAGGTTAGCGAAGATGCGTACGTGTACCTGTACAACAACAAGAAGGGTGGATCGGAGATGAACAGGACGTCTGAAGAAGGCCAAGTGGTTTACCCTCGCGGTGGTGTTCCAGTCAAGAACACCAACATGCTGAATACGCTGTTGAACTCCAAGTTGTACAAGGAGAAGATGTGGCGTGCAACGGCCATTGTCAAGGTGACTGGCATCAGTCTCAAGACTGCGCAGAGTGGTACAACCCCTGAAGGCAACCCGGTGTACTCGGTCTACCCAAGCTTTTCGTTTTCCATCCCGACTGCTATCATCCTTGTCGAGCACGACATGGATGGCGAAGACGAATCCCGTTTGAGCGACAAGCAACGCGATGCAGCTACCCGTGCTGTTTTGTTTGAGGGTATGGTTGCCCCAAAGACGAAACGCCGTGCTCGTGAAGCGCAGATTGCCCCTATCTTCAACGGTTCGTCCAAGAAGCACAAGGCTGTATCTGTCCAAGACTCTGAGGAAGATGCGGACTCGGATGGTGAGGACAACTAGATTGTGTCCAACCTGTAGCTCTACCATAGACAGCGTGACTGACACAGTGTCTGTCACCACTAGGTATATCCACTCTTACGGAGCTAAAGGACGTGTTGTCTATGAAGGGTGTATCGGGTTCAATAATAAACATGGTTGATATGCATATTTTTACGGATGAGGGGTTGGTTAGTGAACAGCTGCAAACGTCAGAGGGACAGATCGAGTATACGCTTATTGCCATGAAACGCCGAATGTTGTTTGAACAGTGTCAAGCAGAAGTCAAAGAGATCAGCTTATCTGCGAACCCAAAGGTGGACTCTTCTCGCTGTCCAACGTGTCATTCCCTGTTCTTTTACGAGGCAGACACGTCTACCAACACCTGCAGACAATGCGGACTGAGTGTGTTTGTTATCGAGCACGCGACACAGTCCTGGCATGAACGTGGAAATTACAACACGAACCCGAAACATTATTACGCAAAGAAGGAACACTTTCAACAAACCTTATTGGACATGACGTGTACGGGGAACCGACGCGTTCCCGTCAGTGTGGTTACCTTCTGTAAAGCGATGTTAGGACGGGGTGATCACATCACATACAAACAAGTGTTCGTGGCGTTACAAGCAGGTGGATACAGCCGGTTCTACAACTCACGATATGAAGTCGCAGCCAGACTTAGGGGAAGACCGGAAATTATACTATCGCCAAGGGAAATCGACAAGGTGCGCGGAAACTACCATCGATATGACGTGTGTTTTTACGATTTTCAAGTGGAACACAGCATCGGAAACAGATCAAGAAGTAGAAGACTTCGCTTGTATTGGCCGGTGCGCTTTATCATGGTTGAGATGTTTAAACTGATCGACCGGCATGACCTGATCAAACATGTCAAAGGGGTTGCCGGGAGAAAGAGACTAAAGCTGTACAAGCAGTACTGGGAAAAGCTACGCATAATGGTGGACCGCCGCCGACCCCAACAACTGCGCGAGCATACCCTTACCCTGACTAGGCTGCCGCGACCGCAACCTCGGATGACGCTTCAGGAGTACCGGGCACTACGTCAGTTGGAGTGTCTTTCTTCTTCTTGCCTTTAGGGCTAGTACTCTTTTTCTTCTGTTTCTTTTCTACAGATTGTGCCATTTGAATTAGTTCAACATAACGCTCAATGCGCTCGACCATCTCTGTAATCTTTTTGGGGTCAAAATTTTTCAGGTCCTTTTTCATCTTGTTGACTACTGCGGTAGAAAATTCGCGGGTTGATTTTTGGTCCATTTTATTTATGTTTTTTGAAATTAGGAAATAAAGTGACCTATATATTTCTTTACAGTAGCATCAGATAAAAAACATTTCCTATGCTGCATTTTGAGTCACTCTAGAAATGCCCATAGTTCGTCGTTGTGGAAAAACTGGGCGGTCTGGGTATTGACTCCTGTATCCAGCTCTAAATCCGCCAGCTCCGCCACGAGTAGATTCATCTTCTCGCGCAGTCCCAGCCAATCTGTTTCCAGTCCAGTTGAACTTTGCGGATGGAATGGGAAGGCTTGCCAATCGGCTCTTTGTGATTTCGTGGTATCCACCGGCCATTCCTCCGTTTTGAGTTCCGGTACGACCGATTCCTCTGGAATTGTTCTCAATGTCAATGGCAGGCATAAGGTGGGTGGCGCGGTCCTGGCTTTCTTCCGTGCGCGGCACGGGGAACCAACGGTTTTGTTCAATCTGGTTTGGCCACCCGTCCGCAGTGAAGCTAGGAATGTCTTCTCCGACTCCTCCAGGGCCATTTTGGCGGGCGTTAAACATCCATCCCTTCTTACTTCCAACACGGTTCCATTCCACTGCATCTTGTTCGGTAACTTGTTTGTGCGGAAGCATTTGGTACCTGGAACTGGCGGTCTTTCCCTGTGCTCCGATTGTTGGTTGGGCACCATCATATACCCAAAAGTCGGGTACAGGGTGGCGGGCCGTCCGTAATGATTCTGGATATGCTGTGCCCATAGTAAAGGGAGCGACATGTGGGTCCTCGGTAAATGGGACACGGACACCGAACTGGTTGGTAACATTGTACAGGCTCCCAGCCGAGAACTGTGCGATTGCCCGGTTGTTGTCTTTGGGCACGCCCATTCTGGCTGTGTCTGTTTCATCTTGTTCAAACTTTCCTTCCTCCCCTTGCAGCATATCCTCGATGGGACGTTCAACAACGACGACCATGCTACTCTTCTTCGCCTACGTTATTGTCTGCGTCGTGTGTGTGTCCACCGCCGACTCCTAGACCTCGTTCCGAGTTGCGTGGGATATGGTGGCGCTCTGGTACACGGGAATGCGTACCGATTTGGATTGGCTGGAATAATCGGTTGGATTGAACGATCTCCCGGTCAAGGGTATTAAATGGATCTGAATTGGCCGGTTGACCAGGAGTACCGTCGTAGGTGAATGTTTTAGATAAAGGCGGGCCTGGCATTGTGTTTTACATGTGCATCAGATTTAAAATCCACACCCAAAGAACTTATTGCCTACAAATTCGGGCGCGCTGGCTAACTTTTTGCGCCTTTCCCGCACTTCCATCATGACGGTGTCCGCGGGCGGGCGAAAGTCTCTGTCGCGCATCAAAGTATAAGAAATATCCTGTGCTAGCTCAAAGTACTTGGTTTCATACTCGAAATGCATGCGGTACGTGTACCCCATGTTGAGACTTGAAAAGAGCGCGTTTAAAAACACACCGATCGCGTTGATGATTAGACGAACAAACTTGTATTCGGGTCCGGCATCACACGGGATCGTGTCATTCGTCACTAGAATGATTGCGGACCATAGCAGCACGACGAATGTAAACAAGCGATAACGGCCTTTCATTCGGAATGCCGACTGTTTGTGTTTTTCGCCAGAGACCTTGGCTTCATCCAACCAACTACATAAAGCTGTTTCGAGCCTTGTGTTCCAAGGTTCTTCGAGACTAACCTGAACTTCTTCAAGTGCAGCATATTGCGCTTCCGAAAGGGCCTCCCGGGGGTTTGGGAGGCGCTCAATGACGCCTCTGTTATAGTGCTCGCGTTCGATATCATTATGAACAGACTCGGAAGAAAAATTCGGATTAAAAGCCCCAGACATGGTCTTTACATTAGCATCAGATATAACTCTAACCACCTAAATAACTATGAGGCACGGTAATCGACGCTCTCATATTACCCGAACTGGGGGGCTCGTTCGCATTCAAAACTGTGTTTGCTTTTAGAAACTTCAAGGTGGTTTCCCCCACGTTGTTAATAACAGAGATGGAAAAAGTTTGAGACCAGCTCCAGTCAGAGCTCGCCAAGATTGGGTTTGGGTTAAACGGGACGTCAGTGGGTGCAGTTGGCTGTGTAAATGGCAAACCCTTGATCAACAGGTCGCCACTAGCTGAATTGGTGTTGGTGTATACAAATCGGAAGGTATAGCTGATCATATTTCCCCACTTATGCCACGAGCCTTCAGCAAGGGTCGTCGAGTAATTCGTAGCAGCAGATCCGATAGTAGGCGTAAAGTCGCCATAGGTGTTGGTCATGGCCACACCATTGATGGTCACCGGAAGGTAAAAGGTCCAAAAGCCTCTTGCAGCCCCAATGGTAACAGCGCCTCTCCCAGTGTCGTTGATGAAAGTATCATTGCTTCTAATGTAGAGATCAGCGTTGTTAAGCTCATGCCCGATTGACATGGCTGCCGTGCGTCCAAAGGCGTCACCAATAGCAATAATTCCGCTACCCGGCCCGATCCTTGTCGTGGTAGATGTGTCCCCGATAATTGTCTCTCCGCCAACGCCCGTTGCTGCAATAAGTATGTCGCTACCATCTCCTAGAGACCTAATCGTAGTGTCGCCTTCAGCGTCTTGTACATTGTTTCCGCCAAAAGAACCAGTATAGTTGCCGCTTATACCAACGACAACTGCACCTCCGCGAATAAAGGTTGGATGCGATGCTGAATCATCTCCAATCTGGATAGCCCCAGTTCGAGATGCAGACGTGCCTATGTTGATGGGTCCACTCGTCTGTGCCTCTCCGATATGAATCGTCTTGCTAGTAGCCCCCGATCCTAAACGCAATGTGGCATCTGTAGCTGGGTGTCCGATAAATGTAGTTTGTACACCATTCGTTGTACCAATAGTCACGTTTCCGCCACTAGAAGTAATATTGGTATTAGCAACTGAATTCTGTTCATTTACACCGCCAACTGTCATCAAATGGTTGTTCAACGTCTCATTGCGATACGAACCGCCGCGAATAAGCGTCTCGTGCGTTCCTGTCCCAGACCCAAACGAGATATTTCCCGAGCGCGAAGGGTTTGCACCGACTATAAAAGTCCCAGAAGTTTGCGCTGAAGCCACGACAATACCTTTGTCTGTTACCCCGTTTCCAAGGCGCACTACCTGGTTAGCGCTGTTGCCGCCAAGAAATAGAGTGTTGGAAGTGCCCGTTGTACCAATAGTCACATCGCCAGAAGCAGTCATGGTAAGATCACCAGAATTATTCTCCACGACCGCACCAGTCGTATTCACCGTGCGCGTACCAGTAACTGTCGTTGTATGGTTGCCCGTCACGGTTTCAGCCAGATTGCCGCCAACTGTCGTAGTATGATCGCCCGACATTTCAACGAGGAAAGAACCCCCACGAATGTTGGTAGCGTGTGTTGCTGAATTAGACCCAAGAATGATAGACCCCGTGCGCGAGGTGTCCCATCCCAAGGCTAAAGTACCGGATTCTTGGTTTGATCCGATAACAATATCATCCGTTGTCACCCCGTTTCCAACACGAACTTCCGCATCTGTACTGGGGTGTCCGAGAAATGTAGTTTGTGCAGTGTCCGTTGTACCAATAGTCACATCCCCCGTCGCCGTGATCGTACGGGCACCTAAAGTATTCTCTATATCTGCACCGGTTACTGTAACGGTACGGTCGCCCGTCACCGTTGTGGTCATGTCGCCACCAACTGTCGTCGTGTGGTCGCCCAACGTCTCGTTGCGATACGAACCGCCGCGGACAATGGTCGCGTGGGTTCCTGTCCCAGACCCAAGTGAGATATCTCCCGTGCGCGCAGCGTTTGCTCCGATTGCAATGACCCCGGAAGTTTGTTGGGAACCGACGATAAGCCCATTGGATGTCAATCCGTTTCCAACACGCACGGTGGCATTACCATTCGGTGTACCAAGAAATACAGTTCCCGTGGTACCCGATGCACCAAATGTAGCATCACCACTCGAAGAAGACATGTCCAAAATACGGGATCTGATTACCATTAGATGTGTACCGTTGTTATGCCCAATAACCATGACACCTGAACGCGAAGGGTTGTTTGCGATCTCAAGTCTCCCGCTCGTCTGGTTGTTGGCGATAAAAACGCTGGCAGATGTAGTTCCTGGTCCAATACGCACGAGATTATCGCTAGCAGGGTCCCCAAAAATTGCACTGGCGCCGGGCTCATTTGTACCAACAATCAGATCCCCGCCAGTAGCAATAGCGTTTATTGCACTCGCTCTCAGCAACAAAGCATGGGTACCATCTGCATGTCCGATTTGAATGGTACCTGAACGAGTAGGGTTCCCTCCGATCTCAAGGGTACCTGTTGTCTGCGCATTACATATCTCGGTAATTCCCGTCGTCTGGTTGCCGGCTACATTTAATTCAGTTCCCGGCGAACGCAGATCAATCTTTTGAGCAGACATGATGAATGAAAGTCTTTTACAGTTAGATCAGATATAACATCTACACGGTAAGCCATCCTGTGACCACTAGTTGTCCTACACTTTCAAATTCAGCCCCAACTACATTCTGGGCGTCCGCGCCAGATGTCGTAGAGTATTCTACAAGATCCAGCCAAGTATTCCCGGTGGTTGTATAACGCGCATGTATCCCCCCACCCACATTTAGGGCCACAACGCCCTGTTTAATGTGAACATCCACTGCAGAGCCTACCGTGTACGTGGTAAACGGCATTCCATAGAGTCGCATCGGAGATGAATTGTTGATAGAGCCTTTGCCCGTCCACGAGATGATTGCTTGGAAATAATGTATAGCATCAAGCGTATAATAGGAGCCTGACGCTGATCCCCCTGTCAATCCATTTCCAACTGAATCTTGAATAGATGGATTAAATATGACTTCTTCAAGCTCTGTCGATGACGATCCACCAACTGGGGAAGATCCTGTATGAGTTAAAGCCCCGGACACGGTCACGTCGCCTGTGATGTGCACAGGGCCAAGAATCGACGGTAGCGCAGTCGGTCCGACAAACTTCAAATAACCAGGACCGGAAAAGGAAATCGGGTAAGCAGGGTGACCTAGTTCAAACGCAGGATCGCCGTCGGCCTGTTGTCCGTTTATTGCCAGCGGGACATCTAGCTGGTCTGGATTATAAGGATGATTGAAATCTTTACCGGCCATTCCCCCGTTAATGACCAATCCTTTTGAACTGTGGCTTCCGATGGTTGTCTCGGTAATGGTGGTGTCACGCGCGCCCTTTAAATGTCTCGCCGTAGTCACGGCAAACGACGTACCCGACGTCCCCTGCGCACGTACTTCATTCCTGTCGGGGATAGAATTCTGTACACGTGCACGCTTCGTACGGCGACTATTGTTGTTGGTAACAAACGACATGATTGGACACTTTTTTATAGCCTTACAATAGCATCAGATAAAAAACTACTGGTTCATGCCCGATGTAATCTCTCCATTTCCACTGTTGACCGTTACTACATTAAAGTGCTCGTGGATGATATCGACTTGTACACCGCGCGACGCTGCGATCTCTGCCGCAGTATATACAAAAGCCGCCCCAGCCGTTTTGTGGGTAACGTGCTCGGACCAGGTATCGGGCTTAAAGTAGATGCGCAGAACGGGGTTGTTCAAGTTTTGTAGACTCAGACATCCAGTGTTTTCAAGCCGTGATGCACTTAGTCCCCAGTTAATCGAATAGATGTTAAATGGACGTCCATTAATGCGCTCATGGCGATCTGTACGACTTGGAGTGTTTGTGGATTCAATTGCAAAGTCCTTTCCAGTACCGTTATACATTGCAGATTGAGTCAAACCGATCTGTGTCTTGCCGTCGCTCTCGTAGATCACTCGGCCCGCGGCAAGTACTTGGAAGTAATGTACCGGAAGTGCTCTCGTGTAGATATGATGCGAACCGATTGGACTCGAAGGAACCGTCGACCCATAAGTTGGCGCCGCTGTAGACGCCGCAACTGTGCCGTCTCCGCCCATGTCGGAATGCTTGCGCACCATGAAATGCGTAGCAAATGTGAGATGGTTGTCGCGCAGCTGTAGTTCGACATAACGAGTCGAGTCCCCGACTGTAATCCCACTCGGCGAACGGCTCGGGTCGGTAAAGCTACCGCCTGATCGCGCATCCAGCAAATTCAGACTATCCATCTGAAAAGCCATCAAATTCGAGAAGCGTTCCTGGGACGTGTTGAACACAATTGAAGTGAACCCAGACCCTTGTGGGAACGTCTGTGCTCGCAAGGCACGGTAAGCATCCGTATCCTGGATAATAAAATCCGTGTTGAGCTCCAACTGAATTTCAATCGAATCGCCGTTATTGTCCACGTCTGGATATGCAAACGTAGTAGACGAATGAACATATGCAGCGGTCTTGTAAAAGGCGCCATCCCCCACCCATCCAAAATTGGAGGCATCAGGAGCTTTCTTCACAAATCCATCAAAAGGAGCATGAATGCCTTGGATGTGTCTCATCTGTGCGTGCGTCATTGCACTGTAGGTGGAATAATCGAGTTCACTTGTAAAATCGTCAAAAGTAGGAATCGAAACCCCGACGTTTGCTGTACCGAATTGAGTCGCACCCGTTGCTTCTGAATCACCTTGAGGTCCGTTGTGTACTTGTTGAATGAATACTACTTGGTTCGTACCGTCCAATAGTGTCAAAGATGCGCCCGTTGTAGTCGATTGATCCCAACACAGATTTCCTGGAAGCTCGTCTTCTCCCAATAGTTGGTATTCTCCGACTTCGGATGAGGCCGCCAATGGCCGTGCCTTGTGCAGGTCGCCGATGTTGCCATAGTAAAACAACTCGGAAGGTGCACGGAATTCGATGTCGATGTGCACCTCTTCTGCAAAGTTGATGTCGATTGCATTGCTAATATGTTCGTTGAAAAACATAAACAATGGAATAGCCATTTCGTATGTCGTCGAAGGAGCAAAAAACATGTCGTTGCAGGTTGATGCCAATAGATCTACCGGAGTAGTCGACTTGAGAACTGCCTCTTTCATGGTTTCGTCCATTTGTGAGAAGCGCACAAGCAAGTAGTCGCCAGTTGCACGGAAAATCTCACGCGACTTGGAGGAAACGATGTAGGTTTTGATCATGTTGAGACCCAACAAACGATCCGCATAAACGCGATCCAACCGACCACGCGCAGTATCTGAGGCTAGCAACCCACTGTTATTAAGACCGCCTGTAGTCAAACTAGGTTTTGCATAACCGCGATCGCCCTGAAGCTGGCGATCAAGATTTGATGGTTCTCCTCGTCCAGGGATCCTGAACGCGACCTTGACGGATGCATCGACAAGCGAGCCAATACGAGGCAAGTTGAAACGGGCGGTGCGACTTCCATTCCAACGGTCCAACGTATTCCCCCATTGTGCTGCAGGGGTGCGGATACGCTGTTTGGTTTGGTTTACCACAGTCGGACGAGCTTTGTGCAACAAAGGATTGTACACGTCGAGTACATCCTGCATTGTGTTGAACAACGCACTGTTGCGGTTGGCTTCGATGGCGAGATCCATCGTAGTAAATTATCCTTGTAGCTAGAACTTCGATCAAGTGTTCAAAACACGCATACATTAGGTTCTTACCACTGTATCAGATATAACGACTCTAAGCTTCTCTACTGTATAGGGCCAGTGCGACCACTCCATTGCCCGCCGCGAGTCGACGTAATCTCTTGCATTGGGAACTGCTCGTTGGTAACGCCAAATTCATTTGAAATGTTATAACTAGACCCACCCATTAGCTGGCGAATGTCGGTCACTGCGATTGGCTGTTTGCGCACAATGGGTGCAAAATGGTCCACTTCGGGCCCGCCGAGGCCGGATTCAGAATTATACCTCGCCGTCGCCGCCACTTTCTTTTGTCCCCGGTTCGGAGGTACTCGGTTGTGCGACAGCCGCGACACGTCCTCCCTCGACTTCCTTGGCCCCGACGTTTGCTTCATCGCTTCCGACAGGTAAGACTGCAGCTTCACGTCCGGGGCTGTCCTCGGTGTCTTTGACTGCATCACTTCCTTCACCATCTGCTTTATTGTCATCTTTGCCTTCTTGCCCTTCACCGCTCTTACGGCTCTTTTTGGCGGGGGGTTCTTCTGCCGGGTCTTCCTCTTGCTCTTCAGCTTCAACACCGGCATCTTGTGCGGGTAGCTTTTCGTTCTTACCATCTGGTTGAGGTGAAGGCGGCGGGGCTTTTGGTGCGCTAGACGACTGGAACAAACGATATTGGTCACCAAAAGAAACAGGTTCTCCAGTGGGCGATGTGAAATTCACAGGCATGATTACCTTTTAATGATACATCAGATATAATTTTACTCTCTAGCTGCATACATGTCGTATAAAGACGGCTTTGCTTGGTTATGCGCTCTTCCTGTAGCTTGTCCAATTTTTGAACGCTTATCTATCTCGTCCCTATCCAGAAAAAACGACCGGTCGTTCTCTACTTGCATAGAAAGCGTCGCCTTTTTGTTGCGCTTTTGTTCTTCCCTGAATAATTTCCATTGGACCAGGCCGAGTTCGTACTTTGGCACTTGGTCAGGTGCGACATAACTGTAACAGTAATCCTCGAGTTCCGTTAAATGCGGTTGGGTCAGATCAATACCGAGACAGCAATGCTTTTCTGAACACACAGACTTGATAAACCACATGCTCTCAAGCTTGGCTTTGGTCAAGTACCAAGTGGCAATGCGCTCCACGTCTGCGATATTTCGCGGCAAAAAGGTCATTGTGAAATCACTGTTTTGGCGCGTAGCCGGGTTTAACCCGGACGAACCGACAGAACAGTAGCCTTGACTCAGGCATATCACGCTTAAACCATAATGACGGCCAAGCACGGGCAACTCGGTGAATAGCTTGCTATAGCGCACCGCCTTTTCGTGGACAAAATCGTCAAAGATGATCAATGTGCGGTTTGGTTTCATGTCGCGCTTGTACTTGCACTTGTTGTTGTGTTCTTTCACGGCCTTTTGTCTGTCCATAATTCGGGTAAGGGAATCCTCATCAAATCCCATGAACTTGGCCTCTGGACGGATCATTTCAAAATCCAGTTCGCCTTCTTCACCTTCGTGGAGGCCTGCAGTAGCACTAAACAGATACGCAAAGTCAAACCGATCTGTAATTGCTTCGAGCAGACAACTAACAGCATGTGTTTTACCAGTCCGGCGCGACCCATATACAATCGAAAAGAAGTTTTCTGGCAGGTTTGTGAAATCGATCTCGTCTAGTATGTCTGCACTTGGATGAGGATAATCAGGGAAACGCGTGGACGTCAATGCATCCGAAGCGGACCCCTTTTCTTCCCTGTCCATTATCTTTTGTCGAGCTTTTTGCGCAATCTCTTCATTGCTGACATCGTCGTCGTCTCTAGCACGTTTAGCCATTGTGACTCTCTTTATGACTATATCAGATATACTAGCGATTAAAACGTTTAAAAATATTGCTCCTATGCTCCAGGTCGTCTGGTTTAGGCTGTTTAAGCATGTTGCTTGGGCGCTGAAGTGCAGCTGGACGACGGTCGAAACTGCGCACTCCACCGTCCATATCTTTTGCAAGTCGTTCTTTTGCCGCGGGAGTCTTTGACATAGCAAGATTACGATTCATCCTATAGTCACCGGCCATCGGATTAGAGGTAGTGGTTCGCCGACGAGTGCCGTCTCCTTGTTCTTCATCTGCGCCTTCGGTGTCGTCAAACATTTCCCCCGAGGTATCGTCCATCCCTCCTCCTCCTCCTCCTCCTCCTCCTCCTGGAGTGATGCCCGAGTCTTGTGGTCCGCGTGACTGGGGCATTGCAATTATGACTGCATTCGCATCGTCGATCTTCTCCTTTTCGTCGTCGTTGCGGGACTCGAAAAAATCGTTAAGATGCTTGTCGATTGGTTCTTGCGCAGCAGCACTATCGGCCACGCGGTTTGAACGGTCCACACTCTTCATTTGGTACCTCTTTAATTCCACCATAAGTTCGTTAAGCTCCATAAATTCCATGGTAACGGCCTTTGGGGTGTCCATGCGAAACACCGGTTCTTGCCGCCATAGGTCTTTGTCGTTGACAAACGCATAAAAAGTCGGCCCATACACTTGCATCACAAACCTGTTCCAGCTATACTGTTTGTCCACTTCGTCGGCGCCAAATGGCTGTTGAGTATAAGACTTAAAGTACATATACTTGGACAGACCCAAGCGCGCATAGTTCTTCTCGCCCAGGAACCGATCAACCGCTTGCGAGTGAATACTCGGATACAGTTTGAACGGAACAGAGGAGGCTAGTCGATCTGCTTCTGCTGCTTCGAGCAATTTGCCCACTTCCTTTGACGCAATACCCACATCAGGCACCTCTTTGTTGATAAACTGGTCATTCTCCCCCGGAGCAGCATCTCCTCGTGTTGTAAATTCCCTCGAGTTTGGGTCTTTTGGGTCATAGGTGGGGTTACGAACTGTTTCTATGCGGACGTTTGGGACAATCCTACCCCCGCGTTCGGAATAACGAGGGTCGGCGATGTTGGACACACTCTGCGGGTTCTCCGGGAATGCGCTTTGTGAACGACCACCGAGACTAGGCCGTTCAGTCGACATTGCCACTACTTTGCCATCGATGACGCGGTACTCGCGTTGGGGTCTAGGCACATCGCGAGACGGCTCCGCAGTCCGACTGGGAGGGCGCTCTGCCGGGATAGGGGAAGAAGCAATTGCCCGTCCGAGGGTGGTAAGTGTCTGTGGCTGGAGGGCTTCGGCTCCTTCCCGTGGCGTCCCCTCGACTGCTCCATCTGGGCCCCGTGGACCATCGGCTGGGGAGTAAACCATTCCATCAAAATCTGCAAGGGACGTGTCGCCGTTCCTGTTGCCGGATACCAGCCAATTTAACTGCGTAGTCGTATAATTCATCCCAAGTGCAACTGAACCAGTCAAAAGCCGTGTCCATGCGGCAGCAGTTGTCATGCCGTTCAATGGGCCGCGCATTAGCCAAAAGATAAAGTCAAGTTGCTCTTCGTTCTCCTCCGAGATGTCGGCAGAAGGCTGGTTTCCCAGCTGTACATCGCCGAGAGGGTTACGGATTACCTCGGAGGGTATCGTGGACATGTCTTGCGCGGCCTGGTGCATGCGATCTTGTCGGTAGTGTGCCCAATATGCTTTGAACTCTGCCAAATATTCTCGCTGTGCAGGTACAGTCATTCTCTGCGCCAAATTTGTCATAGCCTCGATCATTGTACTTGACATTTCACCAATTGCATTTGCGGCTGAAAATTCAGGAAAATTCGTTGGGGCGGCATCAACTCGTTGTCGGTATTCTCGCTGACGGGCCTGCGACTCTCGAACTCCGGCATGTGGCGTAGTTCGAAGCGGATCTACACCTTGAGAAAATTCAAGGCCTTCAGCCCTGAGTTGGTCGACCTGGGCTTGTTGTGCGTTAGCCTGAAACATATTACCTCCGAATACCAGAGCAAGATGTTCTGCGATTTCGTTTGCTGTTGACCTCGGTTCTTCTGGTTCGTCCATTTCGCCGCCAGACGGCCCATCCGCACCAGTTGGTTGTTCGTCGCCGACTGGCGGTTGTTGGTCCTCGCCGCCAGTCGGTTCTTCGTCGTCGTCTTCTGTCCTAGTCGGTGGCGGGGCTTGTTCCTTGCGCTTAAACAGTTCTTCTGTTGCGAGTTGGGCGTTGGCACTTGTAGTGTCACTCGGGCCCATTTCCTCAAGAAGCGGAGGCGGCATGCCACTTCTGTCGGTGCTCATAAACATATTTCCATGGGTGTCGTGTTGAAAAGGAGTTGTGTTGTCGTTGGTAGTTTGCGGATGTGGTTGAGTCGCGGCCAGGGTACCCTCATCAAACGCAGCACCTGCCGCAGCGTCGTGACTTTGAAGTCCAGCCTGGGGCACGGCCGCTGGGTGTCCCGCTACCACACCTTGGGATAGCAGTCCTGCTGCGGAGTTGCTATTCTGCGTCTGTTGCACTGCATTGGCCCTTGTAGTAACAAGTTGGGCCTCTGCCCTGTCCTTTTCGATCTGCTGTGCATGTTCTTCCTGGATCGCGAGATCTTCTAGCCCAAGTCCCTCCAGACGCGCTTCCTCGGCTCTGCTGGCGGCTTTGAGCAGCTCTTCCTTTTTTTTAGTTGCATCCACTTGGCCAACTTTCGCGGATGCTCGTCTCTGAGGATCACTGATCTTGTCTAGAGGACTGCTTCTTTGTCTCGAAGGGGTCGTAGTTCCTGCTTGTGGTACAGTTGCTTGGTGCGCAACGGCTTGTGCTTCTGTTGCAGTCGCACTTGGACCGCCACTTGCGTCTGCTCGCATCCTCTCAGTTGGTTCCATTTGTGAACCAATCGGTCCAGTATCAGGAGGCGGTTCTGCCACATCTTGCGGAGCGTGTTCCTCTAGTGCTTCGTATTGTAGAATTGTCTCGCCTTGCAGTGTCTGTTGCTCTTGGGTGGTCAACACGGTATCAGGTGGGGTTTCAAGAGGAGTTGGGGTGGGGTTCGCATCGTGTGGCTGAGTTGGGGGTGGTTGGGCTTGTTTCGTCTCCTCTTCTTGGCGCTCGTCTTCTGATTCGTCGTCGAGTTCAACCATGTATTCCTTTTGGGCTTGTGCAAAACTAGACGAAACATCCTCCGCAGTGTCCTTGTTCGTCTCCTTGTCTTTCATATCCTGCAATTCCTTGGCGGTTTTATCCTTTACAGCGTCTTGCTTTTCCTTTTGTTTTTTTGCAGCAATTCGCCTTTTTGCACGGTCATGTTCTGCCTTTGACGGTTCACTCTTCTTAGGTTTCTTTTCCCTTTGAGTGCGTTCTGCTTGTTCCTTTGTCAAATCTACTTCATTATCCAGCGTTGCATCTGTCTGCGTACGCTTACCAGCCACACTGGTATCTATTTTTCTTTTCTTGCCTGGGCCAACCGAGCCCTGGTCGTCATCGTCATCGTCGTCGTCGTCGTTCCTTTCGTTTTTTTTGTTGACAATGTTTGGTCGCGCAACAGTCATAAAATTTCCCCTTCCTCTTTGACGCACGCGCATATCGATTTTGCTAGACCCTGTAAATATCCTCGTGGTGGTTTTAACCTCGTCGTAATCGTCGCGGTCGATTTTGGCAATCTCATCTTCCACTGCGCCGGCTGTCTTAATGTTCGGATCTGCTACAAGCTCTTTGGTGCTAGATATAGTTGCAATTGCAAACCCCCCATTCTTCTGGCGTGCAGCTATAAAAATAGGTTTACCTTTGCTAAACAGCAATTTAGAACCCAAGCGCAAAGAAGGACCATCGCTGACAGAGCTGAAATTATAAATGTCTTTAATGGTTACTTTGGAGTTATCTTTTGTGGATTTAAATGGGGTCTTGGCCCCTTTCTTTGATGCATCTGCGGTGGGTATTTTCTTATATTTCACCATCTTATATCTGATATAGATCTAAGAGAGGTTCAGTGTCCTTATAGTACCATCAGAAATAATGACGAGCCGTTATGTCGAGCCCGATGCGATTCATCGCCGTTACGAGACCCATTTGGCGAAAACGCTGACTCTGTATGTCATCCGCCAGGACCAACAATTCGTGATCAATTACGACAAAACGCTAACCGATATCAAGTTGATTCGCTCAAGTGTGGAACTAGTAGGAGAACCAGGAACCAGCGCAGTAGGGGAGTATGTCGGCCGCGGATATGTCTCCGGCGACCTTGTTGGTTCAGACAAATATGGAGCAACTATCAATCAAAGATATGCTATGAACTTTAGTGACTCTTCAAAGGTACTGGGCGTTACCGCGCCAAATGCTGTGGTACACCGTACGGATCTGAACCATGGATGGGTCAACCTCGAAATATCGGGTATGACCGAAGGACAGAATTTTATGAGGGACACGGAAACGGTGGAAGGCCAGTTGTCGCTTGTTGTGCCCACTGACCACGGAATTCTGCAGTACCGGGCAATGCAACAAACCATGAGCGGGCACCCGATCCGCATCGATGCCGTAAAACTGGATCCGACAATCAGGGTACACACCGAGTTTGGCGGGTCGGGGTCAAGGCAAAAGCGCCTTGCTCGTTTTGTAGAAGACTTTGCAGATGAAAATCCAGCTGAATATCGCTTCAGTGACGGTACGGTGAAATACTTTAGCGACGACCCGGCGGCCTCCTTATGCATAATTCCAGCCAACTTGATTACGTGTATGGTCCTACAATTTGAAGTTACGCCTAGGGCTACTCTATAGATAGTGTTCGCCTCGGTAACTCTGTTCTGCTTTGTCCATTTTCCTTCTTTTTACACTACCGGCGTGAACGAGACCTGAAATAACCCTCTTGGTCTGGTCACTCATAAGCACACCGCTTTCCCTCTCAACATCATTCTTGTCCACAATCGACCAAGGTTTGTGCCAGTGTTTCGTCTTTGCATATCCAATGATACGCGCCGTGCCGTCCATAAGGTGCTGCGCAACCTCCTTCACATCTGGGACTACGACGGGACCTGGGGCAGGGGTCGCACTTGTGTCAGGGCCCACAATTGGGCCAGGAGCGTCAGACGTTATTTTGCCGGTCTTAGCCCAAGAAGGAATGTCCCTCGCATCAATACCAAACAGGTCGGGATGCTTGCCCACGAAAAAGTTCAGCTGGTTGATCACGGTAGCTAGCTTGTGCGCAGTGTTGCCCCGTGCAAGAAGGTGCGGCGTCGTCGCGATCGCCGTGAAACTAGCACTAGAATTCCCAGAGTCATAAGTCGTCTCGTCAAACCCAGTCGAACCGGGCATACGCAGCCGCAGGAACACTTCGCCCCCCCTCTTCATTCTGTTCTCGTTGGATGCATTGTAGACCGACTTGGCTACCCGGAACAACCTTTGGGGGCTAAATGTCTTGTATTTGTCAAACAGGTTACCGAGGTCCAACTGTGGAGGCAAGTCCAAGTGCACCACGGCAGTGTGAAGTAGAAACAGTACGCTGCCGAATACATTGTCTTTCTCTGCCATTGCCCTCAGCGTGTTTAACGACTCGTCAAACGCCATCTTGGACTGAACCTGGTGCGGTAACAAAAAAGGTGGTAGCTGAATAATGATATCCCCGTCAATCCACACTTGGACAGATTCACCCGACCACTTTGCAAACTGTTTGACAAACCGTTCATCGCCAATGGCTGGGCTCGAAAACATATAACAATTTGGGTTCTTGAACTGCGGAGTGCCTTTGATCCCGCTTCCAACTGCAAGGGGATTCAACTTTCCTCCAATTGGCAACCGGGGTATCATCATTGCATTCAACTGTACAAGCGCAGCACCCATTCCATGGCCTGTCATGAACACCTCTTGAATCTCGTACTTTTTAAAGTACTCTGCCACCAATTCGTTAAGACCTTCCTTGATCATATTCGCAGCGTCCATAAACCCCTTGTGGACCATCATCGTGCCATTGTCTTTCTGTAGGTTTTCGGCCGATCGATCGGTGCCATCTTTCTCCATCTTGACGTCCACGATTGTCCCATCTTCTTTTTCATGGATGTTGGCAAACGTACCCGTAGTGAACTTTGCTCCCGTAAGCCACGATGTTGCTTCAGTCCCGCCCGAAAATGCAATGACCATGACACGCGGCTTGTTCATTACATACACACGTGCACTGATTTCGCCAAACATTGCCAGTAGGTCCTCTTCTACATCACGTTCTCCAGCGATCGCTTGTCCGATACCCAGTGCCCAACTGGCGGCACCCCAATGTGGGTCTGTGCTGACCAACGAATTCTCCAACAGCGGCCCACCAAAGCGATCCTCGATCTGCTTTTTGAATTTATACGCAGTGGCAGTCTTTTGGTCGAAAGAGAGTTGTGCAAACATGCCCATAAATGCCACACGATGCACCGAGTTCATCATCAGTGGAACATGGGCATTGGCCTTGGCCTTCAAGTAATCTTCCCACGCCGTTGCTCGTTGTTTACCCGCCATAACATTGCACATCAAGATCAGCTCCATGAAGAAGTCTTGGCGGTAGCGATAGATGTATGACCACACAGTGCGTGTAGGCTTCTCGGTTCGATAATACGACTCCCATATAGTATCCAATTCTGCCGCTTTCCATTTTTCCTTCATAACCTCTGCGTCTCCCTTTAGCATCTTGTGAAATTCAACGCCTTTATCGTAGATAGGTTTGTACTTTTCAATGTCCGCCTTGGTCGACCTTCGGTACTTTGAGTAAAATCTTCCCGAAAATATACCCCCACTGGAAAATGTCTCCACGAGGCCATCCGGAATAATCGGCGTATACATACCTCTCGTAAAGGCTTGATATGGAAGAACTTCAAGCACGCCTCTGTTGTTTCCGTTTGTGTTTAGGATGTTCTCCAAAAAATACCGGTCCCTCGGTCTGTAGGTGTATCGTCCGGTTGTCTTTTGTATATCTTCGTACCCCTCTACTGTCATTAACTTGTCGTAGTATTGGTTTTGCTTCAAAGGAAGATCATTGTCCCATTCGAGTTTGAACATTTCTGGCGCAAGCAGGATCATATCGCCATACATGAGCCCCTTTTTGCCGCGAAGCGTTTTGGTCCAAGCCCGAATTTCCATCCAAATTAAGGGGTCACTCTTGCTTGGTTCCAACCATCTCTGCAGGTCCTTCTTGTTTGCCTCTATTCCAGCCAAGCGTGTCTCCCTCGTCTGTGCTCGGTTATAGACGGATCCGTGTTCTCCGGAGACTGCAAGATACCGAAACAACTCGGCGATCGTCAGATCAACATTTTGCTCCGAAAAGTAACCACCCGTCTGTACAGCATAGCCTTCTTCTAACCTAGGCCACTGCATTGTCTCTTCGTAAGCTGGGAAATCCTGAAGGTTGCGCAAGTATCCTTTCCTGCGTGGGAACCACGACTCGATCATGCTGCTACTTTTTATCGTGTGCATCGACATCTTTGACTCCATCGACGTAAGCGCTTCCAGTCTCTGACAATTTTGAATGTCCTGATCCGACTCCAGCGGATGGTTCTTTAAGTCAATGTATCTGCCCGGGATCTTTTGTACAGCCTTGAATGGCGTCAGTTTCTTGTACGCGGGAAGCCTGTGTCCGTCTTTGTTGCGCAGCTTGACATAGAGATCTCCCCAAAAGTCAAGAGTTGTGGCCAGTTCGATCGAGTCAAACTCCAACAACTTGAGATGATTTGTTGCCTTCTCGTTCTTGACGGTCTTGGAAAATAGGGGGTAATGATTCATAGTCGCCTCCATGCTTTCAAACATCGACAAAGACAATCCAATGTGTCTGAGAATGTCGTCCACCCATTTCCATGTCATTCCGTCGCGGAACAAGTCCAACGTAATTTGAACAGTAAAGATCGCAACCATCACCTCTGCAGAAAGCGCAAATTGGATAATGGCGGCAGTTCCTTCAATAGCTGCGCCTCCCATAACAAAGATACCGGTCGCCACTTCTTCTGAAAACAAGACTTGTGCAATCTTTGCAACCCCAAGCATGCCTAATTTCGCAGTGGATTTCATCGCAAAGGCAATGTACGGCATCACTTTGAAAACAAAGAGTCCTTCACCTTCCCGAATACTCGCAAATTCGTCGGCCGTGTTCATCCACATGCGGTTGGACGGTGTAAGATGCTGGGCTGCTTTTTGCAAAAAGAGTTCCTCGTCGTGGGCATATTGTTCGAGGTGACGAATCTGATCACTGACCTTGGCTGCCTCGCCTTCCACAGCAGTGTCCACCGAAGCATTTCCGTCTTTCCAGAACACCGAGATCTTTTCACTCCCTTGCGCAAACCGGTCAAAGTAAATCTTGTACCCTTTCGTGACAAGGTCCAGTCCTTCTTTCATCTCGGCTCCGATCTTTTTGCTGAAATCCACGCCCTTTCCCACATCGCCAATTGTGCTTGCAAGTAGCCCTCCCACACCCTTGACGAGTTTGACGTGATTCGATCCTGCTAACGCCAACTTTGCGTCATCAAGCACCTCACTAGATTTCTTGACGAGTGCTGCTTGTCTTATTAACTCTAGACCAAAGCGCTCTTCTTCGACTTTTGCAAATGCTTGTTGTTGTAAGGCGCGGTCTATGTCTGCTTGCGCAACGCCTTGTCGCATCAATTCGAGTGACTGGACTTGTGAGTCTTCAACGATTCTCATCTGTTCCCAAACTATTTTCTGTGCCGCCTTTAGACCCGCTTTTGCTTCTTTTGCAGCTGCCTTGGCTTCTTTCAGCTTTGTGCCAAATCCCTCCGCAGCGAACCCTTCTGCACTCTCTGTTGACTGCACTACAAAGGACGAGAAACTTTCGTTTGCCTTATCCAATTTTGCGGTTTGTTCACGGATAGCTTTTGCATATTGGCGGGTACCCCTTGCGAGGGCAACCTCTGCGGCTCGTGCATCCTCTATTGCAAGGACGTCCATGTCGATAAATATCTTGATTTTCTTAGAGTTGTTCTTTGTACGCACAAGGTTCTCGCGCAACCCTTGTATGACTGTTTCTCCGACAATGCTATTTGAAGCAATAAGTCGTTCAAGTGCCTCTTCTTGTTGCCAGTGTGCGTTCAATTCTAGAAACATACCATCCAACTCGGCTGTAGTTGCCATGCCAGTGATCTCTATCTCTGGCTCTACACCGATCATCCCGCCAGTACCACCGCCATCAAATAAACCATCTCCGCTTGGTGCACCTCCTACAAATTCCCCGACCTCACCCTCTTCTGGGAAAAAATCATATGTGTGGTCGTCTGCCATGGTGCATTCTTACCGTTAAATCAGATTTAAAACAAATTCTCGATGGGCCCCACCAACTGGAACACGTGGGTAGACTCTACGACTACACTACGCATATCGTCAAGCCTCGCTTGATAAGCCTCACGGTCATCCCCCATGTGTACACCCAGCATATGGCATGCCGAATTTTTAACAGTATCCCTCCAAAACCCTTGGCGACCCTCGCTGATCTCGATGATATTCACTTGGTTTCCGGACGTCACTCGACTAACGCCAACGTTGAGAGTCTTGACCACCGGAGACAACCACGCACGATCTCCAAGGGCGTTCTCAATGTCTCGTACATTACGCTTCAAAGAGAGGTAATTGTTGGCCCTTGAGGTGTCGTTAGAAAACGCGATCATCGTGTAACGGTCAAATGTATGACCAACCACCCCTCCCGTGTACAAACAAAACGGATAGTACATGTATGCACGCACTTCGGCTTTGGTAAGAACGACAAAATCACCATTCTCCTTCTCAAACGTGCCCCACTCAAGACGAATTACGAGACGCTTGTTCCCGTCATTGGAGCGGACTGCGACGTTTTTCGTGCGAAATCCCTTGAAGATCATCACCTGGCCCATAGGCACGTGGTTTTGATGCTTTGGTGCAGCGCCCACGCCAGCTTCACCCTTGATCTTGGGGATAAACGCCGTGAGAGACCGGTACGAGAAATTCTCCTCGTAGCTGACGTACGTTCCCACCAAAAACCCCTTGGAACTGGGGTCCCCCGTCATGTGGTTGAGCCTGTCGTGGTACATATTTTTCCCCGTCTTCTCTTGGCCATCGCTTTCTTGCACAATCTCTTCAGTCTCTTGGTCCACCGACCCAAACTCGGGTTCTGGTGCACTCCCCATAGCAAAGGCATTCGACCCACAAAATGCAATGGCATCGCGCATGTCCATGTACCCTTGTTTCAACACACCCTCCATAATGTCCAGGGTCACCACTCCAATTGCCTTGTAGTTTTGGAGAGACACCACCGGGTCACGGTACAATTTGCCCGTCTCTGCGGCATTCCAGTATGCAAACACAATCTCGCTGATGCAGTGCTGGTACGCCTCGTGGCTCCTATCAGGGATGGCGACGTAGTTGGACAATGGTTGTTCCAAAAACATAGTGGGTTTGCCGTTGCAAGCCATGCGGTGTGCCATCTGGTACTCGTAGCTCAAGTTGCGAAATGGAAGGTCAAACTCGATGCACTTGTCCTGTGTAATGTTCTTGACCACGTCGCCATTACAACGTATGCCCAGGCCAAACGCAGCCGTCTGGTACCGGTCACCCAACAGGACCATCTTCACGTTCTGTTTATCAGACAAGTACAGCAAAATCTCCTCCGTACATTGTGACATCATCTCATACTCGTCGATAAAGATCATGACAGGTGCGCTGCCAATTCCCTTTGTCTCCCTCACAAACCGCGACTTGTCTTTATCCGGACCAGTGAACCATGCACGAGGATTCGAACTGACTTCCTTCATCATATTGAACACGCCCACCAGCGAATGAAACGTCGACACATTGATCTTGGGGTTTTTGAAAATGTTCAAATATCGATATGGCGCCAAAGTGAGATGGGTCGCAGTGGCCACAAAGAAGACAGTTTCGGGACATTCCACACTCTTCTTCTTGATGTACTCGCACACAGTATACGTCTTTCCCGCACCTGGGGGCCCTTCGAGCTTGAATCCACCGTCAAACGAATCCATCTTTTCAAACAGACGAGCCAAGTACAAGTCGTTCCGCGCGGCCAGATCAACTTCATATGGCTGCGCACAAAGCTCGTCGCCACGGTAGAGAAGATCCCCTCCTTGGATATGACAATGCGTCTCAAGAACATCGTCAAAAAGGCTTTCGTCTTCGCCCATCACTTGATTTGCAAACCCCTTCAACATCCCCAAGTCCGCGAGTTCGTCGATCGTGGGCATCAGCTCGCTTGTCTTGATCAGAACGGTCTCCCATTTAGGCTTCATTGCATCGCGCATACTATCCCATCCTGCATTGGACAGCTTCAGGTTGCAAGTGTCGCCGTCCACTTTTTCGCAGTACTTGAACTGCACGCGAGACCCAACCATAGCCTCGAGCACGGCGCCAACATTTCCTTCTGTCCCCAGGTGCGGATGATAAATGAACTTGAACGGGAGCATATGAGAGAGGTTGGACTCGTCCGTGTCGGTTGGGTCGTGCTCTTTACAGAATCGGTTGGGTGGGCATCCACTTTGCAAGCAAGCAGCGGCAGCATCCACAAAGTCAGCTTCTGTAAGCAGGTCACTTTCTTCGTCAGTGTACACGCCGGGGAACATCTCGTTAACAAAGTCGAGCACACCAGGAAGGTAGCGCGCCTTGAAGAACACCGCATCTGTCTTGACCATGAACGCATTGCTCTTAACAACAAGCACGTCCATGATAAGCCGAGCACGCTCCAAAATGTCGACGCGCAGTGACCTTGGATAACCAGCCAACACAACCGGCGTGACATGGACCATTTCCGACAAAATCTTGTTGGTTCCAGGCAATTCGCGAGTACACACCTGTACCAGACTCTCCCTGGGCATAGGGATCGACTCAAACGTGTACTGCGTGATCCCCTTTACCTTTGTCGCGATCAGAACGTCAGTCTTTGAAAATGAAGACACATTCCCAAGATACTGGCCATTCTTCATGATCCCAATTGCGCGGTTGAAATCCATCTTGGTTGCCGCCCTTGCTTCTTCTTCGTCCATGCCGGCGTTTCGAAACATCTTGGTCAGGTCGGTGTAGGCAAGCTTCAGTTTGTTGCGAATGTAACTCATATACTCTTGGTTCTTTGGTTGGATTATCAACCCGTCAAGTCGATCAGCTGCATCCATACGCAAATCTCGGTGTTCGTTCCGGTACTCATAGAACCTCGTGATCCCAATGCGTTCGTCCATGCCGTGATAAAAATACACATTCTCAATGCAGAGCACGGTATGTTGTACATAGACCCACATCTCCTTTTTGTTGTCCCTCATATCCCACATCCAAGGATGAACGCCAGATCCAGAGTACTCATCAATCTTCTCTTGGGCCCTTTCCACGACATAGCTCGTAAAGTGAATGATCGACGCGCATGGCACCATTCGTTCTAGCTTTTCCGGGTTGTCTTGTGCAAACTTCCACCACGAACACAATTCGTTCAGTCCGAGATACAGCTTGAGGGGTCCAAAGTCGATGCCAGACATGAAAACATATCCAAAATCGGCCTCGTATGATGCAAGGCATTGGTCCTGCTCAAATGGCGAGAAGATTGCGCGTTTTGGAGAGCCAAACACCCACGCGTTGCCAAAGAAATCTACGTTCAACATGGAGTCAAAGCTGCCCATCAGCACCCGCGAGTAGAACAGACGCGCATCCATTTCCCAATGGCCTTCTCCAGTAGGGACCTTCTTGCCACTCAACGCACCGTGACATACCACTGGTTCGTCAATCTGCGGGTCGTATACGTGAAGCATTTCCTCTTTGATCGGCGGGTAAGACCCAAACACTTCGTTGATTCGTTCAAGTACTTTTCCGTACGCTCCGAGACGGGCAAGCGTGATCGACTTGAATGTGATAGAAAGTGCAAGAAGATTGTCCAGGTTCGGGTCATTGCACTTTTCTTTGTACACCTCGTACCTCATAGCCTTGTCAACTCCCTTTTTAGACTTTGCAACCTCTCCACCCACCTTCCACATCTGATCCTTCTTCTGTTTCTGGACCCAGTCTTCGTTCAAGATGGAATGACCAACTTCAAACGCAGACTTTGAGTAACAGCCGAGCTTAAACAACCTGGAAATCCCGATCTTCTTTCCCTCTTCATTCCGCACAACTACCGGCGTCTTGAAGGAGAGAGAGAAATTCTGCAAGTCGTCAAAGCCAGAGATACAGTCGATGCGACCATTCTCGTCCGGTTCGAGTTGGGACTGGTATCCAAACAATCGAGCCGTTCGCGAGTTGGACATACTTGAAGTGAACTGACTAAAATCGATCTTGTCCAGTACCCCACGCTCTTCAAATACACGGTAAAACTCGCTCATGAAGTACACAAGCCCCTTGATGCGCCGTTCGTCCATTTCAAACAAACGGATCGCGGTTTCTTGCGCACATTCGATGTCAATCAGGACTGTTGTGCCCAGCACTCGGTCGTCGTCATCTGCGTCAAACATTTCAGGGTCATTGACAATGCTCATTACACTCTCAACCATCTCGTTCTTGAACGCCACAAACTCATCCTCGGTGTTGATGAAACGATACCGCGGTGCGGAATCCTTGGTGACGAGGGTCTTGATGTCCCATGCCTCCAGCTTATGGTACCTGCGTTGCGAAGAAAATGGAGTTGGCTTGCGCTCGCTGATCAGGCGGTCAAAGTAGCCTTCTTCTGCCCTGGGGTTGTCCTCGGGGCTGTAAGACATCTCAATGGTAAATCGGTTGTATTGTCCGCCAAGCATCAAAGCCTCTGTCTTGGGGTCAAACACCACGTCGACGTGTGCGTTGATGTCGCACATATGGGAACAAACCATGACCATACAGTGTCCATCGCGGCGATCAAACCTTTTCTTGCCAGGCGCACCCTTGAAGTAGATCATCACGCGCAGATCACGACTTGTCCTTCGCAGGGTCTCAATGTCTTCTGATCTGGACAACATAGCCATGTGGCCTGATTCCTTGACCGCCGCGTCCTTGTATGCAGAGAACGCGCCCATTTCAATGACAAGTACATTGGTCTCAAACCGTTTGCACAAGGCGAAAATCTCCGTATCAGCAACTGGTTCGTCCATCTTGCAAGACCAAAAAAGGAATGCAGTGTTTCCCCTGCACCCTGCGATAACTTCAACCATCTTCGCTAATAGCTTGGTCTTGGAGTTCTTGAGATTGGTTGGAAGCCTATCTCCGATGTCCCCCGTGCGTGATTGTTGGCCGATCTTCTCAAGAATAGCGTTGGTGAGTACGCTCCGAGAAAAGCGCAGCCAGTACCCCAAAAGTACACACGAGCACCTCGCCAGCACGTCAAGTGTGCCGTCTGCAGACAACTGTGTATAACCATTGCCCGGTCCGAATGTAGGTGCAAAGATGCACGATGCAGGGTCGTTGTGCAGGACGTCCATGAAAAACTCCCGTTCTTCCACAATCACCTTCCTAAACTCAGATACTTGGCCTTCTTGAGTTTCCCGAAAGTACGCATTGCCGTTGCGGATACCCATTCGCCCACTTGAACTGTTTGATCCCAGCAACTGAGTACTCATCTGGGTGTGTCCCAATCCAAACACTCCGGGACCATTTCCTCGGATAAAGTGCACGGCACTTGAGTTATTGATGTCCTCCACAGAGTTGAACTCTGTATAAAACGCGTCAAGAAGGTGCTCTGCGTCTGATCGCTGCATAGGAGTTGCTCCACCATAGACTTTGTGGACAGTTGCCCGAAAGTAGTTGTATGAATGATCCGAGTCTTTCAGCACAAAAGTCGGATCCGACCCGACGAGGACGTCGTTCTGCACAAACAAATCAAATCCCGTGTGAATGCGCTGCATGACATCTGTTACAAAGCTCTCTCGGTCCTGCCATCCACGCATTACACTCCCAACTGGAGGCGCTACATCCAACACATGGAGCTCGTTGTTGCGATCACGACCTTCAAAGGTCGCACTTGATACATATGTAGTCATTCTTGCCGGGGGGTGGCAAGTTGTAATGTTTGAGGTGTTGGAACCTCTGGTTGTTTGGGTGCTTGGGTGTCTTAAAATAGAATCAGAAATAAAGACGAAAGTTACGTTGGATATTTAATTGTAGAGGGTTTCTAGGATATAACTACAACGACGAATCACCATAACCGCTATTTTAGCCCATGACCGAGGGTCTTAGTTTAAGCCATGTGTCTATTACAGTCTCTCCAAAACGTAGAATGGCCGTAACGGTCAGTACAATCATGAAGCATGTAACGGCCGTCGCTATTTCCGACGAAATTGACCTTCCGCGAATAACAGGCGGGGGTGACGGTACCTCGTTGACTTGTAAAAGTGGGGGTGACGGTGTGTCTGGTACAATAGTAGCGTCATATGTCCGAGGAGGCTCGGGTTTCATTTCCTGTTTTTTGTCGCCCGTAGGTGACGTTGAGCGTCGACGTCGTCGTGGCATTGTCCTTTACGGTTGCATCAGATACAACACCCAAACACATCAACCTCGCAACACCTCAAACACGCAAATATTCTCCCAAACAAACCCCCCTTTGCTCAAATATGTCGTGTACTACCCCCATTCCTCCAAAATGTCCTAGTCCAGCCGGTCACTTATATGGTCCTCTTAATCCGGCCTTTACTCTTGCCTCTCACCCTGGTGTATCCTTTGCCCTTGACTGTTGCCCTGGTGCACCTATGAAAACCCCCAAACCGGTTTCTAGTAGCGACGCGGATACAATTGCATCGGAAGAGGAGCCTGATGAACTTTATTTCGACATGAGTCAAGGAGAGGTTGAGTTTTTAGAGAAACAACATCGAACCTACACTAAACAATACAAAGCCCTCCACTCAGTTAAAAAGATGGAGCTACTACGCGTCAAGCACGCACTGGAGGCATTGCGCCGCACCCAAGTCAGTATTTCGGCAGTAGAAACGGAGATCTGGCAGCTAGCCAATGTTCTAGAAATGTCTGAGATTTCTTCGTATGCTGGTCTCAAGTAAGCTCATTATCCTGTTACTTTTTCCTTCGAGGTATTAGCATGTTGATTGGTCCTGCCACTGACGGTCTTGAAAATGCTGCTCCCAGCGCTCTGTTTCCAGTAGACTTTGCGCTCTTCTTCTTGGTATATGGCAAGCGAACCGGCGGTATTGGTGTCGATCCTCCCATTGGATTGCGTTTCTTCAGGCCTAGGGTCCTTAAATCAACGACAGACGTGTCTTCTGCGTCCATGCGCTCTGCCCTACTTTCAAGATTTGTAATAAAATCGTCCAGGTGTGTAGATGCTGCTCCTCTGTTTCTGCGCTCTGCTACCCCAGGTGCTTCCCTTTCCCTCTCCTTTATCCTAAATCCCGACCTGCTTCTCTTCTTGCCAGTGCGTGGTGTGCGAGTACGTGTCCTGCCAGTGCGTGTTGTTTTGTTTGTTTTTGGCCTTGTTCCCCACCTTTTGTGTGCCAGTGTCGAGCCCGCTTGCGTAGTCGTACACACCATCTTGTTCTTTTAAGACTGAATCAGATACAATTTAAAATCCAAAGTGCATTTTGTCTAGCCGTTATAGCCATATTTACATCGTAACTGTCAAATCAACAAAATAAAGACCATTTTCTAGCCGTTACGTCCAAATTAGCGACGGGTACGCCCTGCAAGTCGCGAACTTCGGCGAACTGTCATCGTCCTAGGTGCCGACGTTTGCTGCATCCTGGGCATAGCAGCCTTGGGCATACGATACGACTTCTTTTTCTTTTTGCCCATACGGCTTGTTTTCGCCCTTTTATGTTTTGTCATCTTTGTTCCCCATCGCTTATGTGCCAGGGTGGACCCCGCTTGAGTTGTTGTACATGCCATGGTATCCTTTATGACTGTATCAGATACTATTTAAATGGATAACTGTCAAAATACCAATGATTGGTTCCCCGGTTCCTCGCGGGTTCTTTGTCCCACACCCCAAGTGCGTGGTATATCCCATGTGCGTAGTCAGTCAACGTTAGAGAGGTGCATATTGTGGTGAAATTTCGCGTCAAAGTGTCGTTGTCAGAGGTCAAAGTGCTGTTGTCAGACGTCAAAATGCTGTTGTCA
>Ga0209414_1000158_pt1 | contig 30609 bp, 35 predicted proteins | sample LakVidmifraction_4_FD_181154 | JGI IMG/M metagenome (GOLD analysis project Ga0209414, IMG submission 181154) | Hypersaline microbial communities from Lake Vida, Antarctica - Brine Hole Two &gt;0.2 micron (SPAdes) (version 2) | ecosystem: Environmental > Aquatic > Non-marine Saline and Alkaline >...
TATATTTATGGGGAAAAAATGATTTTAAACAAATTGCATTTACCACACAAGTTTATTATGATATGCCTCAAAAATTTACCCAATTAAAAGCCGTTGAAAAATTCTCAGTGGGGAAAGATCATACACTTTTTAAAAATAAGGATGGTAAACTTTATGCCCAAGGATGTAATGATTATGGGCAGTTGGGTAATGGTTACTCGGAGAATGTTTATGAGATACAGGAAGTGTTACTTTTGAAGGCTGATTTAATACATGCTGGGGACGAATTTTCCTTTGCCGTCACGGAAGAAGGTAAATTATATGGCTGGGGTAAAAATAATGGTTACCAATTAGGTATGCAGGGGGCACGGGTAAAAACTCCTATTGTTGTTAATAATATTAAAGATATAATTTTTATCACGTCTAGCGAAAAAATAGTTGTAGTTGTGACAGAAAAAGGCAAAATATTCGTTTGGGGGACTTTTATTAGCGCGTCTGAAGCCGCTGAATATAGCGATCCCCGCGAAATAAAAGGCGCTGACTCTGTTAAAGGGATTACAATTTGTGATAACCGAATATATGTACTAACAATTGATGATGAAATCTATGTGGCAGATCATCATTTAAAATTAGAAAAGTTAGCTATTCATGCGTCATAGTTTAAGGAGATAAGTATGAATATTTTAATCTGTCCAGATAGCTTTAAAGGGGCATTAAATGCCATTAGTGTTTCTGAAGCAATAAAGACTGGTATTGTAAAGACAAATAAAAAGCATCAGATCAAATGCCTACCCTTAGCTGATGGTGGAGAGGGAACCTTAGATATTCTTATTGAAAATGAAAAAGGAAGTTTCATTACAACAACTGTAAAAGATCCTTTATCTAGGGCCATTGAAGCCGCCTATGGTATCATTGGAGAGACTGCTGTCATTGAAATGGCTCGCACGGCTGGGTTAGATTTACTAAAGCCAGAAGAAAGAAATCCTATGTTAACAACAACTTATGGCCTTGGTCAATTCATTAATCATGCCTTGGATCAAGGCATTAGAAAATTTATTATTGCTATTGGTGGTAGTGCTACAAATGATTGCGGAATTGGAGCCCTTAGTGCTTTAGGTGTTAAATTTTTAGACAAAAATGGTCATTTAATTGAAAACAATGGTAGAGGTTTAGCTGATTTAGAGGACATTAATATTGAAGCAATAGACAAACGAATTTTACAGTCTAAGGTACAGGTGCTTTGTGATGTTAACAATCCTCTTTATGGTAAAAATGGTGCGGCTTTTGTTTATGCTAAGCAAAAAGGTGCCAATGAAGAGATGATTGAAATTTTAGATCAAAACTTAAGACATTTTTCGAAAATACTTAAAAAGACATTTAACAAAGATATCTCTGAGATACCAGGTGCTGGAGCCGCTGGTGGTTTAGGTGCAGGATTGATGATCTTTTTAAAAGGAGAATTGGTTTCTGGATTCAGTATTATAAGTACAATTTTGAATCTTGAAAAGCACATAAAAACAGCTGACTTGATTATAACGGGGGAAGGAAAAATTGATTCTCAATCCATTAATGGTAAAGTAGCTGTGGAAGTTTCAAAAATAGCAAAAAAATACAATAAATCTGTCATTGGTATTGTAGGAACTTATGAGGGTAATTTAAGTATATTTCATGATTTAGGTATGACAGCAATATTTTCCATTATACATGAGCCCATACGCCTAATAAAAGCACTTGAGAAAAAACAAACCAAAAAATCTCTTATAAGTCTAAGTGAAGAAGTCATCAGATTATATGATATTTGATGTTAGTTAAATTATGAATATCTAATTTCATGGAAAGTCGTATGAAATGAAAGTGATGCGCAGGGTTTGAAAGAGTAGAAAAGAAGGTGGCTATATCAAGTTCTTACTTATTCTTATATCTCAGATAGGAAAATAAGAGTAAAATCAATGCTTAAAGTATAGTTATGAAGATGACGGATTGAGGATTATTTTAAATTCAAAAAGTAACAATTTGATTTAGAAAATATAAGCATTCCAAAAATAAAATCTATTATAAATATGAATCAAATTTAAACATTGGTTATTGGATTTATATGAAGTAGTCTTTGAAAAATAGGATATGACTATTTTTATGAAAGAACTATTTAAAATAGTAAAGGCAATTTATGCTGAAGAAAAATTCGTATTTGATTGTTATAGAATATTTGATAAAATAAAAAAGTACCTTAGATAAAAGCACAACGGGAATTGAACATTTATTATCAAAATTAAAATATACTAATTCCTAATAATTGGTCTCTATAAACGTTTATAAATAGAGCAGTATTTGTTTTTGATTAGTAGATTTTGGAAACCCAACGCATTTTTTATATTGACTCCTATTCACAGACATGTTAAAATTAGTTAACACGTTGATATCTTTAAACATAAGAATATGTTGTGGAGGACCATAATGAAACCTAGAATTCCTAATTCATATGTTTTACTTTTTGGAATTATTATTGTTTTAGGCTTGCTCAGTTACATTATTCCTGCAGGGAGTTTTGAAAGGCAAGTGGATCTGACTAATGGGTTTGAATACGTAGTTCCAGACAGCTATAAAACGATTGAAAGTACACCGGTTTCATTATTTGAATTCTTTAAGGCTATTCCTGAAGGTATGATGGATGCAGGAGATATTATTATATTCGTTTTGATAGCAGGGGGAAGTTTTGGCATCATACAGGCGACAGGTACAGTTCATATAGGTATAGCTACAGTTGCCAAAAAATTTATTGGTAAAGAAAAAATAGTGATTACACTTATTATGGTTATACTTTCTTTGGCAGGAGCAGTTTTTGGTACTGCTGAAGAGGCACTCGTACTTTATCCAATGTTGATTGCACTTTCTATCGCCCTCGGATTTGATCGTATGACTGGGGTTGCTATGGGACTTTTGGGGGCAGGATCAGGTTTTGCAGCGGGATTTTTGAATCCTTTCACAACTGGGGTCGCTCAACAGGTTTCTGAATTGCCATTATTTTCAGGACTTGCTTTCAGAGTATTCGCTTATTTGATCTTTGTGACAACAGCTATTTTCTTTGTCCTCAATCATGCAAAAAAAGCTCAAGTCAGTACTTTATTGGACACTGAAGAAGATGACTTGATACCTAACTATGAATTTGAAAGCATGCCTGAGCTCAACAATAATCATAAACGTGTACTTTTTATCCTGGGAGCTTTATTTATATTTTTAGTTTATGGTATACTAAAAAAGCAATTTTATATATTGGAGATTGCAACAACCTTTTTTATTATGGGAATTGCTAGTGGATTAGTTGGAGGTCTTAAATCAGGCCGATTGGTCAGCGAGTTCATAAAAGGCGCATCAAGTATGATATATGGTGTATTGATTATAGGTGTAGCAAAAGGTGTTATGGTTATAATGTCCTATGGAAATATTATGGATACGATTATTAATCAGCTATCAAAGGTTGTTATAGGACTTACTCCGACTTTAAGTGCAGTAGCAATGTTTCTTGTTCAAAGCATTTTTAATATCTTTATTATATCTGGAAGTGGTCAAGCAGCTGTTACAATGCCAATTATGAAAACATTGGCAGATATGAGTGGTGTCAGTAGACAGACTGCAGTTTTAGCATTCCAATTTGGTGATGGATTTTCGAATATTATTAGTCCGACTTCGGGTTATTTTATGGCGGCCCTTGCTATTGGTGGCATTGAGTGGAAAAAATGGGCAAAATGGGTCTTACCCTTGTTTGCAATTTGGTGTGTACAGGGCATTATACTCATAGTATTGGCGGTAGCTTTAGATTATGGACCTTTTTAGTAAAAGCGGTTAGACTGTAAATGAATTGAGGGAGCTGTATGGCAGGTTATAATCATAATCGCATAGATGTTGAAGTGCTTAAAGCTTTATCGGATGAAACGCGAATTGAAATTCTCGATCTTCTTGGAAGAGGAGAAATGCATGTTAATGAGATTGCTTCACATCATACAATCTCACGTCCAACGATTTCATATCATTTACAGATTTTAAAGAGGGCTGGTATTGTTGAATCCAGAAGAGAGGGTAAAGAAATCTATTATTTCGTCAATCAATTTACATTAACAAATTTAGCTCAAGAATTACTTAAGTTTTCTAGTTTGGGGCACTTCTGATAGAAGCGCCTAAATTTATAACAAACGCGTTGAAATATTTAAACATGTAAACAAAACTGGAAGCATGAAATGAAAATTTTAGAACATGTCAGTGAACAGGAAGCAATGAATTTTCTACTTCAAATGGTAGGTATGAATAGTCATAAAGAGTTTTACAGAAAGAGAGAGATGTAGCTTAGTGGATAGGATCTGAGCTCGGGAACAAAGGATTACTTAAATTTTTAGTTTGGGGCACTTCTGTTAGAAGCGCCTAAATTTATAACATACGCGTTGATATGTTTAAACATATAAACAGAATTGGAGGTTTGAAATGAAAATTTTAGAACACGTTAGTGAACAGGAAATATTGGATTTAGTCTTTCAGATAGTAGGTACTGAGAGTCACAAAGAATGTAAACAGAAAGAGGAAGCTGTAGCTCGGTGGATAGTATCTGAATTCGGAAAAGAAGGAATTAATTCTAATCTTGATGTCGTAGTAAAAGGACGTCCGAATGCTTATGGCGTAATCAAAGGTGAAAATGAAGATATTATGCTGATGTTAAGTGGTCATACTGACACAGTTCCGGGGTTTAAAATGAATTATGATCCTTTTAAACCGTTTATCAAAGACGGAAAAGTTTATGGTAGAGGATCTGTGGACATGAAAAGCGCTCTTGTAGCCATGATGGCTGCAATGATTGCAGTGAAAAGGTCTGGCATTAAGTTGTCGCATACTGTTATGTTTGCAGGGGTTATCGATGAAGAGGAATGTTCAAAAGGAAGTGAACATTTGATTAAAACCAATATCGTACCAAAACATGTGATCATTGGTGAACCCACTAATTTGGATGTTACTATAGCGCACAAGGGTATGGAGTGGATTGAAGTTAAGTTCAAAGGTGTTGCAACACATGGAAGTCGACCTAAGGAAGGCATCAATGCTATTTATGCCGCAGGATTGTTTTGCAATATGGTAAGAGAAGAGTTGGAGCCGTCAATTAACGCAAAAACTTTTCCTCTTTTAGGCAATGGATCTATTAATATCGGAAAAATAAAGGGTGGAGATGACCCTAACATAGTACCGGATGAGTGTATTGTTGAGATTGACCGGAGATGGTTGCCAAATGAGACTCTTGAATCCATCCATAAGGAAGTTGAAGATTTGGCAATAAAAGCAGCAAAGGTTATTGGAGCAAAAGTAGAAATCAGAGCGATGAGAGAATTAACCTCATCCATGATCAATGCACCATATAGCATTAGTGGAACGGATGAATTCGTTGAGAATGTTTGCGGCGTATCTCAAGGCATTACGGGTATAGAGAAAAAACCGAAAGCCTTTCCTGGATGGAGTGATGCCGGACTTATAGGAAATCATACACCTGCAAAATGCATCATTATGGGGCCTGGAGATATTGTACAAGCCCATGCGAATGATGAGTTTTGCTCAGTGGAACAAATCCTACAAGCATCAGAAATATATTATCAGTTGATTATTAAAATGTGTAAGTAAGAGGAGGATGTTATGAAAAAGTTTAAAATGAAAATTCCACACACCTATGCACTTTTATTTATGATTATTGCTTTGGCGGTAGTGATGACATATATTGTTCCCGCTGGATTATTTGACAGGGCGGTAGACCCAGAAACAGGCAGAACATTTGTTGTAGCAGACAGTTTCAAAAATGTTGAAAACACACCGGTGTCGCCATTCGGTCTTTTCAAGGCTATTCCTAAAGGAATGGACCGTTCCGGGTACATCATATTTTTCGTATTGATGATCGGTGGAGCGTTTGGAATCATTCAAAAGACTGGGGCAATAGATGCCGGAATCGCCGGTGTCGTCAAAAAGATGGAGGGCAAGGAAAAGTTGGTCATCCCTGTGACTATGATCATTTTTTCATTGGCAGGTGCCATGCTCGGATCGGCAGAGGAGATGTTGCCATTTTATCCGATTGTTATATCACTAGCTTTAGCTCTTGGATTTGACACTATCACTGGTACTGCTATGGTTCTTTTAGGAGCTGGTGCAGGTTTTGCAGGTGCATTTCTTAACCCGTTTACAATAGGCATAGCTCAAGGTATTGCAGGTTTGCCGCTGTTTTCTGGGATAGCATTTAGATTGATGGCTTATGTAATCATTCTTACTGTTACTATTATTTATGTGATGCGTTATGCATCGAAGATTCAAAAAAATCCTGAACTCAGCCCGACTTATGATATGGATCAAAAGAAGCATAAGCATTTTGATATGGACGATCTTCCCGAGTTTACTACAAGACATAAGTTTGTTCTTGCTACTGTACTTGTGGGTCTTGGAATATTGGCGTATGGTGTAGTTGAACTTGGGTTTTATATTATCGAATTAACAGCTATGTTTTTGGTTATTGGTCTTGCTGCCGGTATTATCGGGAAACTAAGTGTTAATGGAATTGCTGAAGCTTTCGTAGACGGCGCAAAAGAACTTGTATATGGTGCACTTATCATAGGACTAGCCACAGCAATTATGGTAGTTATGGAAGAGGGAAATATTATGGATACCATAATTTACAGTATGGCTAATCTGGTCAAAGGATTGCCACCTGCAATCAGTGGTATTGGTATGTTCTTCGTACAAAGTGTCATTAATCTCTTCGTACCATCAGGAAGTGGACAGGCGGCTGTGTCTATGCCAATTATGGCACCAATGGCGGATGTTGTTGGCATAAGCAGACAAACTGCAGTACTTGCATTTCAATTTGGAGACGGTTTCACAAATGTCATTTCACCAACGTCAGGATACTTTATGGCTGCTATCGCAATCGGTGGCATCAAGTGGGAAAAATGGGCAAAATGGATGTTACCACTTTTCTTGATTTGGACTGCAATAGGTGCGGCATTGGTTGCTATTTCTGTTTTAATCAATTATGGACCATTTTAATGTGAAAAATGAAGTGGTGAGGTTCGAGTCGACGCGACATGATGATCTGATTTATTTAACAGATACTGAATCTAATAAATCGAACCATGAAAACCTTCTCATATGGCCCTAAGAATTTCAAGATGAACTGATTTGGATGATGAAAGCCGTTGTACAATTGAAAATCATTTAAACGGTGATTATTCTAAAATGGGAATATGAAAACAAACAAAATAAATATGGAGTGCCCAAATTTTTTGGGCACTTTTTATTTGTTATGTTACTTATCATATAGATAAAGGTCTATATAATAAATAAGTGATAAGGTGTCTTATGAGTGATAGTAAGAAAAGAATCTTACTGAGTTGTTATGGGATGTTCTTCAATTCTCTGTTCTATATCTAGAAAGATTTTTTAAGTATGATGACAGTCTATTTTTTGTTCCGTGATCATTACAGCATCGGAAAATATATGGTCTCTATATTCTTTGTTATGATGATGACGCAATGACCGTTGAAAAAATCAATTGGAGCTTATAAATTGCACTGATTTAGTTTTTTACATTTATGAGGGATTGGTTGGTTTGGTACATTAAAAAAAGAAATAGTTATTAGAAAGCCTTCATAAATAAATTAAATATCAAAAATTAATCAGAAAACAATGCGTGTTTGTTAATTTTCGTTATAGATTCCATATAAGTCACGATTTTTCAACAATTTTTGTAGTTCTTTTACCGTTTCAATGAATATTTTCTATTAAAGTTGTTTTAAAAGAGGGAGTTATGATATAATGTTAATAACTTGAAAGGAGATAATTTATGGTTGAAAAAAGACGAAACAATAGATTGCCTGCGGATATTACTTTAACCGTTGAAGAATTATATAAACAAGGAAATGTAAAAATTGATAACGTGAATGAAGAAATTCATGTTGTAGATATTTCAAAAGGTGGTATCGCTTTTGAAGTAGATCATGAATTACCATTAGACTTTTACTTTAATTCAAAGATAAAAATTGATCATGATAAAAGTTTTTTTAGTGTGTTAAAAATTATTAGAAAAGAAAAAATAGAGAATGGTTATCGATATGGTTGTGAATTCGTAGGTTTAGCAAGCGTACTTGCATCTTTTATTGATGATTATGAAGAAGAAATAGAAGAGTGTTAATCAGATGGTTAACGCTTTTTTGGTTCATGAGGTGATTTTATGAAAATTCTGTTAACATATAATTATGGAGATGAAGGCATCAAGAAAATGAAGGCCTTGGGTTACGATGTCATTTTAAAAAAAGAAAAAGATTTAGTGTATACTGATGATTTAGAAGATGTAGAAGTTCTTGTGTGTTATGATCCCTTTGATACATTAGATATAAGTCAGATGAAAGCTTTAAAATGGATTCAGTTATCCTCTGTTGGTATAGATCAATTACCCAATGAGAAAATTGAGAACCGTCAGATCCTTATAACAAATAACCAAGGGGGTTATTCAAAGCCTATGGGGGAATGGATTGTTCTTAGTATTTTAGAAATTCTTAAAGATAAAAAGTCAATTTATGAGAATCAAAAAAAGAAAAAATGGAAAATGTATACAAATCTCTTGGAATTAGTGGATAAAAAAGTATTGTTTTTAGGAACAGGTACTATTGCAAGGGAAGGCGCTAAAAGACTACAAGGTTTTGAATGTGAGATTCATGGTGTTAACACGTCAGGGCATCCTGTTGAGTATTTTAGTAGAGTTTATTCAACAAAGGATGTTAATAAAATTATTTCCGATTATGATATAGTTATTTCAACCTTACCAAAAATTAAAGCAACGCATCATTTTATTGATGGGTCTCTAATGGACAAAATGAAGGATGATGCTATACTCATTAATGTTTCTCGTGGAGAAATAATTAATGAAAAAGATTTAATAAAAAAATTAGAAGAAGGTAAATTTTTAGGTGTTAATTTAGATGTATTTACCAATGAGCCATTAGATGAATCATCACAATTGTGGGATTTTGAGAGGGTTTACATATCATCTCATAACAGTTGGATTTCAGAAAGAAAAAATGAAAGACGCTTGACTACGGTTTTAAAAAACTTAAAGCATTACAGTGAAAACGAAGCACTGATTAATAAAAAGAAAGTGACAAAGGGGTATTAAAAAATGAAAAAATATATTATTGATACACATGTTCATACTGTTTCAAGTGGACATGCCTACTCAACCGTATCAGATTATGTTGAGCAAGCTAAAAACATTGGTTTAGAAATGTTTGCATTAACAGACCATGGACATGAAATGCCAGGGGCATCTCATTGGTATCATATTGCAAATCAAAGGGTACTACCGGAGTATATTGATGGCATTAGAGTATTAAAGGGTGTCGAAGCTAATATTATGGATTATAGTGGAAAATTAGATATACATGATGATTTATTAGAGCAGTTAGATCTAGTTATTGCAAGTTTACACCCCCCTTGTATAAAACCTGGGACCATTGAAGAGAATACAAAGGCTTTAATAAATACAATGAAAAATCAAAATGTTGATATAATTGGCCACTCGGGTAATCCTCAATATGAAATTGATATTGAAGCATTTGTTAAAGCAGCAAAAAAATACAATTGTGCCATTGAAATTAATAATTCATCAGATAACACATCAAGAATTGGTAGCAATGAAAATTGTATAAAAATTGCTGAAAAAGCAAAAGAATATGGTGTCTATATTGCAACAGGAAGTGATGCACACTATAAGTCCTATTTAGGTGACTTTGGTGCGGTAGAGAAAATAATTGACGTTGTTGGAATTAATGAAGAACAAATTTTAAATACATCGACTGACCGTCTACTAAAATTTTTAAAAAGTAAGGGAAAATAAATGGATAAATTAGAACTTAGAAGTTTAACCCTTAGGGAAATCGAAGAAAAACTACTAGAAGGTAATTTTAAAAAATATAGAGCAAAACAAATATACAATTGGGTTTCAAAGGGGACAGATGACCTTAATGAAATGAAGAATATTCCCAATGATTTAATTAAATATCTAGAAGAAAATTTTATTTTAAAAAACATTGAAATAGAGAAAGTTGTTAAATCGAAGGATCGCACTCAAAAGTTTTTATTAAAGTTAAAAGACAATCACGTCATTGAAACAGTTTTAATGAAGTATAAACATGGTTATTCTATTTGTATTTCAACACAAATTGGTTGCAAGATGGGGTGTAAATTTTGCGCCTCGACTATTGGCGGAAAAGTTAGAGATTTAACAGCTGGTGAAATGCTTGGTCAAATCATGACATTACAAAAATATATAGGGGAGCGTATTGGTAATGTTGTATTAATGGGCTCAGGAGAACCACTGGATAATTATGATGAAGTACTAAAATTTTTAAAGCTTGTGAATGATGACAAAGGTCTTAATATCTCGCATCGAAGGATTACTTTATCGACAGTTGGTATAGTGCCTAGAATATATGATTTAGCTAAAGAATCACTTCAGATTACCTTAGCTATTTCACTTCACGAAGTTGATGAAGCTAAAAGAACGGCTTTAATACCAGTTAATGCTAAGTACTCTGTTGAAGAAATTATTGAAGCTTGTAAATTTTACACAAAAAAAACAAAAAGAAGAATAACTTTTGAATATTCTCTCATTAATGGGGTAAATGATAATAAGCAAAGTGCAATTGCTTTAGGCAAATTATTAAAAGGTATGTTATGTCATGTGAATCTAATACCGATTAATGCAGTTGTTGAGAAAGATTTCAAACCTTCAAGTGAGATTAATATAAGTAAATTCAAAGAAACACTTGAGAATTATGGAATAGTTACAACGATTCGCCGAGAAATGGGAAGCGACATTAACGCAGCGTGTGGACAACTAAGAAATGATTATATAAAATAGTTTGAAATAGGTATAAAAACTATTGAATATCATTGATTAGAAAGTGTTTATGAAGGAGGAGATTTGTATGGTTAAATTGATTGCAGGTAAAAAGGGTAGTGGAAAATCAAAGCAAATGATTAAATTAGCTAATGAGCAGCTAAAGCAGAAAAATGGAAACATTGTTTTTTTAGATGATGATGACAGAAACATATTTGATTTAAATCATGATGTACGGTTTATTAATCTGAGCGATTACGATGTTAAAACATGTGATAGATTTATAGGGTTTATTAATGGTATGATTTCACAGGACTATGATATAGATACTGTCTTTATTGATGGCATATTAAATATTATTGATACAGAATTTTCTCAAGTTGCGGATTTAATTAAAGAAATTGAAGGGATTGGAAACAGAAATAACATTGATTTTTATATAGCAATTAGTCATCCAATTACTGAGCTTCCAAATAGTTTAGAAAGATACTTATATTAAAGAAATTATTAAAAGATGGGCTAACACAACCCATCTTTTTTGTTACTAAATTTTAATTATATTTTACAAAATATGTGATACTATATACATAGAGAGGAACAAGGAAATAAGGAGGGTGTTTTGGGAAAACGAATAATGGTTTGCGTAACCCAGCAAAAATCATGTGAAAAGTTAATTAATAAAGGAAGTAAATTGATTAAGAGTGAATCAGATGAGATTTTTGTAATACACGTCATCAAAGATGATTGGCGATACTTTAGTGAGATGAAGGAGTCAGATGCTTTAGAATATTTATTTACTGTATCAAAGGCAGTTGATGCAGAACTAATTGTCTATAAATCTGATAATATTGAAAGAACACTTTCGAATACAGCTAAAGAAAATAAAATTGATACAATTGTTTTAGGTAAATCTTTAGAAGAGAAAAAACAGCAGAATATGATTAAACGATTAAAAAAACAAATAGACTTTCCAATTCATTGGAAGATTGTTTAGAGACTTAAAAAAAGATTAATCTTAAGGTTAATCTTTTTTTGTGGTGTAAATGACCATTTCAATTTACGCTAGTATTTGATATAATATAGAAGGTGATTAAAATGACAGAACGCTATAGAAAATATTCAACGTACTTAAAAGAAAAATATGGTGAAAAAGTATATAAGTTACCAATAAATTTACCCTTAACCTGTCCGAATAGAGATGGAACTATTGAAACAGGCGGATGTACTTTTTGTTCAGAGATTGGAACGGCCTTTGAAAATTTGAGTAATGCACTAGAGATAAAAAAGCAATTAGAATTAAATAAGAAACGTATTGGCAAAAAGTACGGCGCCAAAAAATTTATTGCTTATTTTCAAAATTTTAGTAATACATATATGCCCATTGAGTTATTTGAAAAATCCTTAAAGGCTGCTTGTATTGAAAACATTGTTGAATTATCCATTTCAACAAGACCGGACTGTATTAGTGATGAGTACTTAGAAGTTATGAAGAAAGTGTCAGATGAAAAAAATGTAAATATTTCCCTTGAATTAGGGTTACAAAGTATTAACCATGAAACCTTAAAAAAAATTAATAGAGGACATACATTAGCTGAACTAATTGATGCAGTCCTACGTACAAAAAAATTTGGTTTCAATATAACAGTTCACTTAATAGCAAATTTACCTTGGGATACAAAGGAAGATTTCATTGAAGCCGCTAAAATTCTGTCTGCTTTAGATATAGATCAAATTAAGATTCATTCCTTATATATATTAAAAAATACGGTTCTTGGAGAGCAATATCTTAATGATGAATTTTCTCTTTGTTCTAAAGATGAATATATTGATCGGGTGATAGAGTTTATAAGATATGTGAAGGAAGATATTGTTTTACAAAGACTCTTAGGACGAGCACCAGAAGACGAAGCACTTTTCTGTAATTGGGAGACAAGTTGGTGGAAAATAATGAATCGTATTGAGAAAAGGTTAGAAAAGGAAAATATCTATCAAGGGGATCGATGCAATTATCTAAATGGTAAAAGTTTAAATCAATTTAAGTAGGTGAAAATATGTATAAATTATTAATTTGGGATATTGATGGTACATTACTAAATTGTGGTGGGTCAGGGAAAAATGCATTAGAAAAAACATTTAAAGAGCGCTATAATGTTTTAAAGGCATTTGAATCTATTCAAATGGCAGGAAAAATGGATAAAAACATTTTACAAGAAGCAATGAAAAATAATAATATTTATGAGGATGACTTTCACGATATTATTTCTCATTATGGAATGAACTTAAAAAAAGAACTTGAGGCGAATAAAGACTTTAAATTGTTGCAAAACATTAAAATAAATTTGCATAATATATCAAAAGATAATAGAATTTATAATGTGATTGCAACGGGAAATTCTGAAGTCGGTGGTATTTTGAAGCTAAAAAAAGCTGGATTAGATGAATATTTTTCCTTAGGCAGTTTTGGCAATCATTTTACGAGGCGATCAATTTTAGTGAAGAATGCGATTAATATCGCTAAATTTAGTTATGATATCAATTTTGAAAAGGAAGATATATATATGATTGGTGATACACCAGATGATGTAATGGCTGGCAAAGAAAATGGTATTAAAACTATTGGTGTAGCGACAGGCGGTTATTCAATAGAAAAATTAGAAATTAATAAACCGGATTATTTATTTAGTACCTTGCCAGAAAATTTGATAGAAGTATTATTTAATGGTGGTGATTAATGTGAAAAAAAGAATAAGGGAATGGAATCAGTTTTTATTGCCTTATGAGCAGGCAGTAGAAGAATTGAAAATAAAGTTTAGGTCCATAAGAAAAGAATATCGAGATATGAGTAAATATTCTCCTATTGAATTTGTAACGGGGCGTGTAAAAAAGATTTCAAGTATCATCGAGAAATGCGAAAGAAGAAATATTAAGATTGATGAAATAGAAAATATCATGGAAGATATTGCTGGCATACGGATTATGTGCCAATTTAAAGATGATATTTATAATGTTGTGGATCTTATACGTGATCGAGATGGAAAAGATTTGGAGATTTTTTATGAGAAGGATTATGTATCTGATCCGAAAGTAAGTGGATATAAGAGCTACCATATGATCATCAAATATTCTGTTCAGACGGCTTTTGGAGAAAGAAAAATTCTTGCAGAACTTCAAATTAGAACCTTAGCCATGAATTTTTGGGCAACCATTGAACATTCTCTTAATTATAAATATAGAGATAATATTCCGAAGAAAGTTAGAAAACGTTTAATGAGTACTGCCAAAGCAGTTACTATTTTAGATGATGAAATGTGCGATATTAGAGATGAAATTATTGATGCTCAGCAAATTTTTGAGAAGAAGTCAAATATCGTTTCAGAGATCAATACGAATCTTAAGAGATTAGAGAAGCATTGTTCCCCTAAAAAAGTAAAACAATACAATCAAGAATTTAATGATGTGTGGGAAGCAGGAACAAAGGAAGATTTTGATGAATTGTTATTGAAAATAAAGAGAGAAATACCCATGTACAATTTCATTGAAAAGGGAGATGACGAGTAAATGGCGATATTCGTTATTGGAGATTTACACTTAAGTTTTTCTAATGATAAGCCAATGGACATTTTTGGTGACCAGTGGGATGAACATTATGAAAAAATAAAGAAAGACTGGGAGAAGAAAGTTAAATCAGGAGATTTAGTGCTTTTAACAGGGGATACGTCTTGGGCAATAAGTTTAGAAGAAGCAAGTGAAGATTTTAAATGGATTGATGCTTTGCCGGGAAAGAAGATAATCATTAAGGGAAACCATGATTATTGGTGGGCCACTTTAAAAAAAATGAATGGTTTATATGATTCTATTCGTTTTATTAATAATAATTATTATGATTATGAAGGGACGGCTATATGTGGTTCTAGAGGTTGGGTTTGTCCAAGAGATACTTCCTTTACAGAACATGATGAAAAAATATATAAAAGAGAGTACAATCGATTAAAAATGTCTATTGATAGTGCACTTAAAGAGGGTTACAGTGATATACTTGTAATGATGCACTATCCACCGACAAATGATCAAAAAGAAGATTCAGTGTTCACTCAGTTATTTGAAGAAAATGGCATTGAACATGTTTTTTATGGTCATTTACATACTGAAGAATCCTTTGATGCTGGATTAAAAGGTGAATACAATAAAGTAAATTATTATCTAACCTCTTGTGATTTTTTAGAGTTTAAGTTATTTAAATATAGATAGGAGATCTATGAAAGAAGAAAAGCTAGAAGCTTTTATTGCGTTTCGAAATAAATTAATTGACCAATTGGATCATCAGAAAATTAATAAGTTTGATTTTACAAGAAAAAATTATGAGTATATATCAAAGTATGAAGTGAATCCCTATGGAGAAATTGAAAGTGTTAGCGCTGGGGCATTTGCTTACCAATATTTCAACTCCACAGCAAAATATTATTTATCGACGGCTTTTGAAATAGAATTAAAAGATCCTGAGAAAGCCTACAAGTTAAGGGAGTTAGGCTTTGAGAATTATGAGTATAAGAATAATGTGATTAAAAAAGTTCTTAAACTCATTGATTATCAAAATGTAGAAGCTTTCTATATTGAAATGAACTCTAAGGCATTAGAAGGAGACTTGTTTGAAATAGTATTACTTGATTATGAAAAAATGATATTTCATACAAAGGATCGATTAATTCTCAATCGACTAAAGAAAAACAATTGTTTCTCTAAGGAAATAAAAAAGTCGTTAATTTCAGAATATATAAATAAAAAATATTGATTACTGCTTCTTTTTCTAGGTATATATGTATAAAGAGGAGGGATTATATGGCAAAGTTAAAAGTAGGCGACTCACTAACGTTGCAAACAAAAGTAACTGAAAAATCTGCTGCATTGAATTATGGTAGTGGTCATTTAAAGAATTTATTTGCAACACCTAGTTTGGTTGCATTAATGATTGAAGCTGCTTCAAAACTAGTAGATAAAACCCTAGAGGAAGGTATGATTTCCGTAGGAAAAGTAGCCTCAGTAACCCATGATAAACCAACGGTTATTGGAGAGACGATTACTGTTAAGGTAGAAGTTGAAAAAATAGCTTCTGGTAAAATTGATATTCAAATGGAAGCCTTTGATGAAATAGGAAAAATTGCTTCAGGTTTTAATGAACGTCATATTGTTAATCAAAAGGGCTTGTTAAATAGAGCGCGTAAGAGAGAAGAAAAATTAAAAAATTTAGACTTTTAGGCCAAAACATTGGCCTTTTTTATTTGCGAAAAGCAAAATATATGATACTATTAGCGCAGTTAGGAGTGATAAAATGTTTGATCAATACAAAGCAATTATATTTGATTTAGATGGAACATTGATTGATTCCATGTGGATTTGGGAATCAGTAGATATTGATTTTCTAGAAAAAAGAAATTTAAAATTCCCTGGTGATTTACAAGGGGATATTGAAGGCATGTCTTTTACTGAGACAGCTGGATATTTTAAAAAACGTTTTAAGTTAAAAGAGAGTTTAGAAGAGATTAAGGCTGAATGGAATGCATTGGCTTTAGGATACTATAGAGATCGGATTCAACTAAAGAAAAAAGTAAAAGAATTATTAGAGTATTTTAAAAATGAAGGTAAAAAAATGGGTATTGGAACAAGTAATTCTAGAATTCTTGCGGAAGCCGTTGTGAAGCATAGAGGTATTGAAGAGTACTTTGAAACGTTGGTTACATCATGTGATGTTGATTTTGGCAAACCAAGTCCAGATGTGTTTTTAAAAGTTGCTGAAATACTTAAGGTGAGCCCTGAAGCGTGTTTGGTTTTTGAAGACACTTATGCCGGGGTTAAAGCAGCAAAAGCTGCTGGAATGGATTGTATCGCTATTTACGATGAAATTGCAAGTGCGTCTGAAGAAGATATTATTAAAACAGCAAATAAATATATAATGTCTTTTGATGAGATTATTTAGGAGAAGGTAATGAAAAAAAATGATAGAGTAGAAGTAAAAATTGAAGATATGAAGTTTTCAAATCTAGGGATTGCTCATTTAGAGGGAAAAGAAATAAAGATTAAAAATGCTTTAATTGGGCAGACAGTGGAGATTGGTCTTTCAAAAATCAAAGCGAAGAAAGCAAAGGGGAAGGTTAAGAAAGTTATTACTCGAGCAGATTATGAGATTGATGCACCGTGTATTCATTTTGATAACTGTGGTGGCTGTTCAAGACAAACAGTGCCTATAGAGAACCAAGGTCAATTGAAAGAAAAGTTAGTAAAGGATTTATTTAAACGAAATGATTTTGAAGTGACAAATTTTGAACCAATTATTCAATCGCCAGAAACTTTTCATTATAGAAATAAAATGGAGTATTCCTTTGGTGACGCTTCTTATGGTGGTGAGTTAAATTTAGGAATGCATAAAAAAGGAATGTTTTATGATGTTGTAAATACAACGAGTTGCTTAATTGCAACAAAAGATTCAAATAAAATTCAAGAAAAAGTGTTATCATTTGCTCGAGAAAGTGGTTTAAAGAAGTATCATATTAAAAGACATGAGGGATACTTTAGACACTTAAGTGTTAGAAAAGGGTTTAAAACTGGAGAAATTTTAATTGGAATTGTTACGACCACTCAAAGTGAATTAGATTATAAAGTATTAGTTGATGCATTATTAGATTTAGACTTAGATGGAAAAATCGTAGGGATCTTACATGTAAAAAATGATAATTTAAGTGATGTTGTTCAAGGAGAATATGATGTGCTTTATGGAAAGGATTATTACTATGAAGAGTTACTAGGATTGAAATTCAAGGTATCTTTTTATTCCTTCTTTCAAACCAATCCATTAGGTGCTGAAGAATTATATACTGTGGTAAAAGAATACTTAGGGGATGCAAAGGATAAACGGGTTATGGAATTATTTTCTGGTACTGGAACCATTGGTCAAATTATATCTAATGAAGTAAAAGAAGTCTTTGGTGTAGAATTAATTCAAGATGCTGTAAATATGGCAAATGAGAATGCAAAAATAAATAACATTGAAAATTGCGAATTTATTCAAGGCAATGTGTTTAAAGAAGTAGCTTCTTTAGAGTTTAAACCAGACACGATTATATTAGATCCACCACGTTATGGTATCCCTAAAAAGGCTTTCAATAAAATATTAGATTTTGAAGTCAATGAAATCATCTATGTTTCTTGTAATGCTCAAGGGTTAATGGATAATTTACATGAAGCCATACCGAGAGGTTATGAAATAAAGAAAGTAAGATGTATTGATATGTTCCCCCACACGCCTCACGTTGAAACGATCTGCTTGTTAAAAAGAAAATAGGCCAATATATTAAAAACTATATGATTTTGAAAGATTCTCTGAAAAGAGGATCTTTTTATTATAGTAGTTTTAAGTATTAGTGCATTGATTCATAATTAACTAAGTTATATCATAAATGCATACAAGTATTTAGATTAATATGTCTTATTATTTCGATAACTTTCAGTAGATTAACAATTGGGAGGGATATTTAATGTTAAATATCGCTATATGTGATGATAATAAATATATATGCTCCATTGTTGAAGAAATAATCAATGATTATAAGAAGAAAAGTGAGAAAGAAATTAGAGTTGAAGTGTTTTATAGTGGGGAAAAATTAATTGAGTACTTAAAAAATAAAGACAAATTTGATTTAATATTTTTAGATATAGAACTGGAAAATACCACAGGTATTGAAGTAGCCAGTCACATAAGAAATAAATTTAATGATCATATTAGTAAAATTGTATTTATAACATGAAAAGATGGTTATGAACAGGAGTTGTTTGAGGTTCAACCATTAAATTTCATTAAAAAACCCATTGATAGTAGGAAATTAAAGAAATGTATCCAATTAGCTATTAAACTATTAAAAATTGAAAATAAGAGTTTTAGCTATCAAAAGGGTAATAAAATTAAAAGAGTTGATATTAAAGATATATTATATTTTGAAAGTAAAGGCAAGAAAATAAAGTTTGTCACTTATAATGGAAGTAATTATTTCTATGAGTCGTTAAAGAGTATTGCAGAAGAACTTCCTAAAATATTTGTAAGACCTCACGGTTCTTTTTTAGTAAATTTCAATAAAATAAAAACTCTAAAAAGTGATTTAGTGCTAATGGAAAAAGGTACAGAAATTCCAATTAGTCGTCGAAGGCTTAAAAAAATTAGAAGTATGCTTATAAACTCTGAACAGGAGAAGAGAAATGAAAGTGTATAATATTACTTATACCCACATTATGCATGAGCAACAACTAAAAACTTAATAACTCACTATAATTTAATGTTTCTTAGACTATTTAGTTTTCACCCATTAGGTGAAAGTTCAAAAAAGCAGAAAAAAGCCTCAAGAATTTTGTTATAATTAAAGTATCAACGAATAACCATAAAAAATTCTAATAGGAGGTCTCTTTTCTATGACTATTTTATCTAATGAAACAATTAATTACAATAAAAATGTTACAATAAAAATGTTACAATAAATTTTGAGGGTGGCAATTTAACATCAGATGCTGGACTTTTAGCTTATAAAGCTTTTGATGAAAAAATAGGATTATCTAAATATATGGAAAATTTTTTCCAGATCAAAGGGATTTTATTCATTAAACGGCAGATGTTTTTAACCAGATTATTTATCAAACAGTTGCAGGCTATCACTCAGATCAACTTTCGAATGAATTGATGAGTGATCCAACTTTTCAGTTGATTTTCAATAAGAAACTAGCGACTCAATCAACAATTAGTCGGAGACTTAATAATCAAAATGAAAAAAACCTTAATCAATTACTTTCCATTAATAAGAAGTTGCTTGATGAAAGCTACCGATTGGAATCACCTGAATACGTTATTTTAGATATTGATTCAACTTATATTGAAACCTATGGCAATCAAGAAAATAAAGCTTTTAACTATCATTATAAAAATAATGGTTTCCATCCCCAAATGGTCTTTGATGGCTTAACTGGGGATCTCATCAAAAGTGACTTAAGATCCGGAAATGTATATACATCTACTGGTATTTTTGAATTTATCGAACCGGTTTTGAAACATTATAAAAACAAAGTAAAACCTGAATATATAATTATTCGTGGTGATAGTGGCTACGCCAAACCAGAGCTTTATCGATTAGCTGAAGATAATGATATAGACTATACTATTCGCTTAAAAGCCAACAAAAAATTATATGAGAAAGCCCAAAATCTAACAGATGAATTTCTTGAAAAATACAAAGACGACTTCTCTAAAACCCATGTGACCTATGGAGAATTTCTTTATAAAGCTAAAAGTTGGAACCATCCTCGTCGAGTGGTTTGCAAACTAAAAAGAACAAGAAATCAAATATATCCGACATATACATTCGTTGTTACTTCAATGTCCACAACAGCTAAAAAGGCCATTATGTTTTATAATAACCGTGGAACAATGGAAAACTTTATTAAAGAAGCCAAGCTAGATTTTGGAATGGATCATGCTTCTTATCATTCGCTCATGGCAAACCAAATCAAATTAGCCTTAAGAATGCTTGCGTATAACTTGTATAATTTAATGAGAAGATTGGTTTTTCCTGAAAAATTAAAATCTAAACGTATGATTTCTCTTCGCACAATACTGACAAAAATAGCAGGTAGACTAACAACGAGCGAGCGGTATTTCACTTTAAAACTCAGTAGTCATTATGCTTATAAAAAGTATTTTTATCATATATTCAAAACTGTCAAAAATTTATGAACTAGTCATAATTTATTCAATTAAATTTAGTGAATATTTTAAACCGCAGGTGAAGTGCGTCCAAATTCAGAGATAAAATATACTGAGTTCGTAAAAAGAAAAATTTGGTTTTAAGAAAACTAAAAATATGATAAAAAATCGAAAATTAGCCATTGAAAAGAGAAATTTCATATTTTTTTATAGTTCATGCATAATTTGGGAATAGCTATAAAAGAAACAATACTCTAAGTTAAAAACTTAGAGTATTTTGTCTACGGTCTGAGATTAGCAATATATTGCTAATCTATTTAGCGTCTTAGAAACATTGTAATATATATACAAAGTTATTGTTATAAGTCTATAATTCTCCAATTTTATTACAACTATAAATACCACCATCAAGTGTACTTGGAAGAAGGTATGGAGATAAAACTCCTGATAGTGTAAATCTAGGTGAAACAACTTGTGTTGAACCACCAAAATAATAACCTTGAAAAACTAATTTAGAACAATATGTTTCATTTGTAGTAGTTAAGCTTGATGTTATTTTATATTTTACATTAGAATTTTTATAAGTATCTTCTGCCCAATCTGCAGCATCGGAAGCTATTCCACTATCATTAAGTCGGTATGTTTTAATCCACCCATCACTATATTTATCTTCAAACCAAGAACGGCTAACTACTTTCGGCGTATAACCGATTCCTTGAATATGCAATATTTCATTTGAAGATAAAGCTATTGCACTATGACCAACAAAAATAAGTGAAGTATCGTCAGTTATTAATATATCCCCTTTTTTTAAAGTAGCACTTGATCTTAATAAAAAGCTTTTAAAATCATCATTTTTCTCTAAAATCCGCTGCATTTCTTTAGATTCTCTATTTATCTTTTTTATATTTTCATAAGAGACATCTTCACCTATCACACCTTGTTTTTGCAGTTTTGTAAATTTCTCTAATGTCAACTCATAATTTTCTAAAGGTGTATTAGCAAATGATGTTGCTGCAAAAGCTAAGATAAATAGTAGTATTAAAGTTATAAAGCAAAATTTTTTCTTCATTTTTTCATTTCTCCTTTGTTGTAATTAATGTTATAATTAATGTTATACAATGCATTGTAATGTTAAGTTTTTGTTTCAAAGACAATACTACCGTATAATATTCTACAACAAAATGCAAAAAAATAATTTGATTTCAAAACTGTAAAAAAAGGAGTCTTCTTATGAAATTCAAAATTATAATTTTCTTCACAGTAATTTTACTAATATTTTTGGTATATAGCTTTCCAATTCAGAAATTGTTAGCAGAAAAAAATATTTCTCTGTATATTAACGAACAAGGGACGAGTCTGGAAAATGCTACTAATAAAAGAATATTTAAAGATTATAAAACAGGTGGATATAACATCGCAATTAAGTATAAAGACCAATCGGATTATGAATATTATTATAATTATTCGAGAAAAAATAGTAATAAAAAATATAATGTATTTTGTTCTATTTACAATAATGAAGGTGTAGAAGTAGGAGTAACAGGTGAAACTGTTAAGTATCCGCCGCTTAATGATTTAAATTAATATAGGTAGAGTATTGAATATAGTATAAGAGATAAAGAGTCAGAAATATTTGAAAAACTTTATAATAGAAAAATTAGTACTCTGATGTACTTATTAATATTAATGATAATAGTGTGGCAATTAATTTAAGTATTATACCTTCAATAAATATTTCTAGCAAAGTAAACAATTTGATTTATAACAATTGGACATATATACAAATCTCTGAAGGCTTAGTATTCGGAGCTAGAGGAGACAAATCGTATTATCATTTTGAGCATGAATTAAAAGTTGATGGTGATTTTAAAGATGTGGAAGAAACTCCAAGAAAATTAGCTAGAACTGAGAATTATAATGAGTTAGATGAAAGAGCCTATTTTAGCTATCCAATGGGAGGATGGACAGAAAGCTTGAGCAGTTATAAGTTTGGATCAACTATTATTACAGCTCCAAATTAAAAAAAGAGAAGTTAAAATATTGTTAACATTAAATTTAAGAGTTTAGTTTTAACAATATATCATGATAGAGTAATTAGAGAATGGATTGTCAACACTTTTTTAGACAACTTTCTTAAGGTTTAAATTTTCTAAATTGCAATAACAAATTATACTAATTTCCAGCTGTAGTAATTAATAGCATTTTAGTAATTCTATTTCTTTCATAAATACTTCTTGCGGCGTTAAGTAATCAAGAATCTTTCTAGGCAAAGTATTACACCAAGTTTCAACGCGTGCAATTGCATTAGTAGAGTAATTATTCAAACTTTTTCCTTTAGGAATAAATCGTCTAATTAATCCGTTATGACGCTCATTTGTGCCTCTTTCAAAAGATGAGTACGGATGAGCATAGTAGATTTTTATTGAACTTTTATTCTCTAAGTCCCCCAAGTTAGAAAACTCAGATCCATTGTCACTGGTCAAGCTTTTAAACACTTTTGAGCTAGCATGACCAAATGATAACATGACTTTATCTAAAGCTTTTAAAACAGCATCTGATGTCTTAGAATCCATCTTTTCAATGATTTCCATACGACTTTGTCTCTCTGTTAAAGTTAATAGTACAGAGTCTTTTTTACTCTTTTTACCTATCATTGTATCTATTTCCCAATGTCCAAATTCTTTACGACTATTTATATTCTCAGGACGGTCTGAAATACTACGTCCTAGAATTCTTTTGTTTTTCCTTATACGTTTGGGTTTTGTAGATCGTCTAAGTTTTAATGGTAAATCCATATTCTTTATATCTAACAAACCTAGATCTACGTAGTTATAAAGCGTTTTAGTGCAAACCATATCTGACTTCTTAAATATTTTAGTTTTAAGTGATCTTCCAACAATAGCATCTAATGAGATTTTCTTATTTTTGAATTGATCAATAACATGATCAAGAAAATCTTCACATTCTAAGATGCGATATTTTTTACCACAATTCTTACGATTGTTTTCATAAATGATTTGACCAGTATCAGGATAATAAACTTCTACTTCTTTATCTTTCTTTATTTGAGTTACAGTGCCACGTTTTAACTCGTTACGTATTGTATTTGACGCGCGTCTTAGGCGTTTGCCAATAGCATAGGCACTAAATCCTTCATTATATAAAGCAGCTATCTGACCCCGTTCAAATTCATTTAAATGTTTATTTTTTCTGCTAATTGGTGTATTATTATAGTTATCCATAGTGAGTCCTCCCTGTATTTTTGATTTGTGGTGAATTAATTATACTACAGGTTGGTTCATTATGGATTTTTTATTAGTTCAAGTTCATTTTACAATTAAGCTACTAGAAATTATTAATCAAAGTGATTAATTAGTGGAGTTTTTTAAATTCTATCGGTTGTTTAGACATTACTTAGTAAATTTAAAATTTAATGCATTTAAAAACTAATCAATGAAACGTACAAGTTTAAAATGATAAATAACTTCACAGAAAATTTGCACGAGGATTACGACGCAGTTATTAACAGCGCAAAATTAAGAATATCAAAATAGATATGTATGGGAGAGCAGGTTTAGAATTGTTAAAAAGAAAAGTCTTATTTCCATCTTTTTTGATGCTGTCTCACCAAATTTGCGAAAGTCCACTTTTAGTTTAATACGTACAAGTGCACATGATGCACTGAAGCGAGTAAAAGTCTAAATAGAATAAGTTCGAAATTTTAAGATTTTTATTTAAAATATTTTTGATAGTAATACTGATAATTTTATGCCTTCTTATGATTCTAAAAGCTCATTGAAAAGCGTAGAATTGGGATCGTAATGCTTTTCTTCATATAATTTAAAACTGTATTGCTAAGTTCCTCAGAAAACATAATTTTCAGGTTTACGACCTTTGTTTCCATGAACAAGATATCTTTTTCTTTCTCAACATAACCTGCCATAAGTCTATAAGTATGTCTTACAGAAACAATTAACTTTAATGCAGCTCTCTTAAGATTTCCTTTTTTTCAACTAATTTTTTAATGATTCGATACTTTTAAGCTCTACTCATATCTAGTTCAACCTTTCTCACTTTCTTAATAAAAAATTACTTTTAAATCACTTATCGAGTTTATAATGATTTCTCAATTGACAAGTGTAATATAGGATGATAATATGATAATAACAGTTTTATCATAAATATTACAAATCATTGGAGAATATACTATTATTGATTATATTAATTTGTATCTTTATACTCTCATGAAAACCAATCAATATATACACTGCTGCTAAATGTAAAATCGCTGACAGCTGTCATTCTTTAAAGTATTCGAGTATTATAGAGACTAATTAAACTATGTTCATTACATATTAATGATAACATTTATAGATTGATATCAGTAAATTTGGTATTTTTAAAAAGGAGTTGTACTATGTTATTAAATAAACAAGATAAAATATTACTTAAAATCATTCCACTAATACTTATTATTTTATTTATTAAAAACCAAATGTCACCTCAGCATTTTATTGAAGAAACAATACAATCAATAGTGGAAAATGAAGATGCTAACAATATAAATGCTCCCAAGGATTTCATCAATGATATAGAATCAATATATACCTTCAGTAAAGAAAATGAACTTACGAAACCAAAATATAGATTTGAGAGTGATGAACCAGTTGAATTTAAAGGCAAGAGTTATTACAGTGTTACGTTTATGTCGCATAAGTCTTCTAAAGAGAAAAAATCATTTGATTTTAGGGTATTTAGAGTCCTCATAGAGATTGAAAGAAGTTTCCCAAAGTATAGAATTATTAATTATAAAGCAAGATTAAACACTTATGAAGAGTAAAAAGTATTATTTAAGAAATGACATGATGAAATTTATTAAGTCAGTCAAGGATAGCTGATTTACTTTTAATATCATAAGAACCACATTATTCTTTAAGTTTCTTAGAGAGCCGTGCATAAAAGATGTAATGCATGTCAAATCATACTTAAAAAAATTTAAACATATTTTTTTGTTTTATTATATGCAATATTTTACTTTTGTTCTTGATATTATATGATTATAGCATACAATGTAATAAAAATGTCAATTTGAAATGTATAGTATATACACAAGGAGATGAAAGAAAAATGAAGAAAATTGTTTCACTATTATTATTATTTACACTTGTATTATCAATTGGGGCAACATCATTTGCAGGTGCAAACTTAGGTAATGAAGATTTTGAGGTTACACCGAATCTTGGTGGCGGTCCAAGTCCAAGTGCTATTTGGACAAAAGATCGCATAGAAACCAAAGTTGTAGATATAGATACTGTTAACGATATACTATGGACAGCTGAGCAAGCAGACAAAGCTGATGCAACGGAAGAAGAAGTTTATGACTTAATGATGATATTAGCTGGGTACATGAATATTCCCATGGCTACTGGTGTTAATGTAGCAAGTTACTTTGGATCGACTTTCGATATACCTCGTGATACAGTAATGAACATGTTACCTGCACAAGGTTATCTTCGATATTATGGTCCAGGATCAGTAATAACAATTGAGTACCCAGTTTACAAAAGAGAAGCTACTTCTGAAGAACTGGTTGGTGCTCCCGAAGTTAAGAGTAGTACAATTATTGATAATTGGGATGCTGGAATGTATAATTAGTATCATACATCAAATAAAGGAAAGCTCAGTTCTCCTTTTAGACTGTCAACAAACAATCGAGTAAGAGCGGTAATTGTCAAGAAAGTTGTCGTTTTTTATTTTAATCTACGCTAAATTACTTCCCGATTTTGATCTTGTCTCTTTTTAACTGGATTTAACCAAATTTCTTCTTCAAGTTCACAACTTTGAATTCCTCTTGTCCATCTTTCTGGTTGTTTTGCTCGTGCTGCTTCTAAAATTTCTTTTCTATTTTCGAGTATTTTTTTGTAATCACCATTATGTCTCTGTATTGGTGTTATATATTTTAGACCACTGTGTCTATGTTCAACATTATAATACTGAGCAAATTCATGGGTCCATTCTCTGGCTTCAATAATTGTTTCAAATCCATTATGAGGAAATGCAGGCATATACTTAACTGTTCTAAATAATGATTCTATATATGTTAATAGGTAATCCTTTGATATAATCTCCGGATTTTCCCTTAACCCACACCGTACGTGAGATTTTCACCTCATACGGCGTTCCATCAAAGCGAGATATTCATAATTTTACTATTTCCGATTGTTTTACGTAGCTTGTTAAGTTTTTTAAGTGCAGTCTTATTTCTAATACTACTTCCAATTCTTCTAATGTATACCAGTTGGTTTCTTTCATTTTCTTCATGAATTAATTTGTAAACATCTGATGAGACTATTACAATGTTCTTATAATTATCTGACCCACCTAAGTCTTTAGGCGTTTGATGCAAACATTTTAATTGACCTATCTTAAGTTGATCCTTAGTAATAGAGCAACGACCTTGTTGTCCCGCCATTTTTGATAATGTATTATCATTAAACTCAATGGTTTGCCCTCTGATAGGATTAGCAAGCATATATTTAAACATATTTGAATTGACATTTTGTAATTCAGTGTGTATTTCAGCTCTGCCACTTGCTTTGTAGTTGCAGGTGGTTTGAATGAAACTATATGGAATACTAAATTTTATACCTCCAATTGGAAATAATCTGATTTTACATACATTATAAGCTTTGAAATTATATTTTCCATAATACTTCTTAAAAGTTTTTGAAATATGACCTTGTTTGTTTAGGCCTAATTTCAATCGGTTCTCTAAGGTTTTATTGACTAAGAAAGCGATTAGACTGAAATCTTTGTTAACATGTGTTGCTACTTTGTAATAGTTATGGAGTCCCAAAATCATTGAATTAAGTTTATTTACTTCTTTCGCTAAGTTGGTCCTCTGAACTTTTATTACTTGTACTTTGAGTTTCTTTACTGCTTTATTAAAAGCTTTAATACTCATTTTAGAGTTACAGACATATTTATGTCCTTTCTTAAATGTTTTTAGTCTAAAGCCAAGAAATTTCATATAATTTGTTCTAAGATTTGTGATTTTTGTTTTGCTTTCGCTGACTTCAAGTTTAAGCTTCTCATTTAACCATTTAGTCGTTGCAATTTTGATTTTACTTGCTGTTTCATAGTCTTCACACATAATTGTTAGGTCGTCCGCGTAGCGGACGATGTAGAATCTCTTTAGATTACTACGGTTTTTAATCGCTGCGATTTTGCTAGTACGACACGAGTATTTGAAGCTTGTTGAAAATGTTTCGAATTGGTCACTTAGCCACCAATCCAGTTCATTGAGTACAACATTCGCCAGTAATGGCGAAATCAATCCGCCTTGGATTGTTCCTTTAGTAGGTATACCTTCCCCTTGAATTCCTGAGGAAAGTGACTTTTGTAAAATTGATAATAGGTTCTTATCCTGAATACCCAAGGTCCAAAGTTGTTTCATTAGCTTTGAGTGGCTGACATTATCAAAGAATCCTCTTATTATCATCAGCTGATGATAATAAAAGGATGTTTTGACAACATATCTCATAATTGGCTTTTATCAAATGTAATAATGGATAAGAGAATATTAAAGCAATTTTTAAAAGTAGGTTATATTTTTAAAAATAATCTGTATCCTACAAAAGCTGGAACACCCCAAGGTGGTATTATTTCGCCAACTTTGGCAAATTTAGTCCTTAACGGTATTGATCAAATGCTTAAAGAAAAATACTGGAGGAACAGTGTAGGAACAATTGGTAAACAGTACAATCACTTGAAAGTAAATATTGCCTTTTATGCAGATGATTTTGTTATCACCGCAACTAAAAGAGAAACACTAGAAGAAATTAAGAAACTAGTGGAGGACTTTCTTAAAACAAGAGGACTGGAATTATCCAGAGAAAAGACAGTCATAACGCATATAGAAAAAGAGTTTGATTTTCTTGGGTGGAATTTTAGAAAATATAATGGGAAACTCATTATTAAACCATCAAAGAAATCAATTAAAAGAGTCATCAATAATATACGTCAAACAATTAAGAAGAATCGAATGCAAAGTCAAGGAAATCTTATTAGAAGGTTAAATCAAATCATAACTGGATGGTGCAATTATCATAACCATATTTGTGCAAAGAAATCATTTCAGCTATTAGACAAAGAAATTTTCAGAAGTCTATGGTTTTGGTGTAAAAGAAAACACCCAAACAAAAGCAAGAAATGGATTAAGAAGAAATACTTTAAACAAATAAAGTCTAGAGATTGGATTTTTACAACGGATAATAGACGACTTAAATTTGCAAGTGACTTTAAGATTAAGAGACATGTATTAATAAAATATGATGCAAACCCATATTTACCAGAATATATAGCGTATTATGAGAAAAGACGAGCTTGCTAGTCATTGGTATTGACTAGTTATTAGATGACTTGAGCCGTATGACGTGAAAGTGTCACGTACGGTTCTTAGAGGAGAACGGGAGAGTAATCTCCCCGACTTACTCGACTTGCGCTTCGCTTATTTCACATTAACGACGGGCGCCTGCCGTTATATACTAAAATCCTTCAATGTACTCTCCATTTCATTATCAACTATATGGGTATAAATTTGAGTTGTAGATAAATCACTATGTCCAAGGGCTTTTTGAACAACTCTTAAATTTTTTGTTTCACTTAAAAGTCTTGTTGCATAGGTATGACGGTATTGATGAGGTGAAACTTGTCGATTAATAGATTCATTAGAACATTTATAGAAACTCTTCCTTAAATTACCAGGGGAGAGTTTTTTATTGGAAAAACTAGTAAATACATACTTTATGGCGCAAGGAGAGAAATCTTTTCTTACTAATACCTCTTCTTGTCTTTCTCTATAGCGTATGAGAGACGCTATTACGTTGTTATTCACCCAAAGCACACGGTCTTTCTTACCTTTACCTTCTAGAACATTAATTTTACCGGAAGTTAGGTTTATATCATTCCATTTTAAATTAATCACTTCAGATATTCTCAAACCTGAATTTAGAATTAATCTCATAATGATTTTATTACGATATTGACTAAAATATCTTGTATTCCAGTAGTTTAAAACTTTCTCTATTTCTTCATTGTTTAAGATCTTCGGTAATTTTCTACTCATTTGATCGGGCACTCCTCAATTGATTCAATATGAAAGTATTTAAAATCAATATTACGATCATCACTTTGAATTTCTTTTTTTAGTTGTTGATATATATCGTCCTCGAGTGGATCGATAAATCTATTTAAATCATCACTTCTTTTTACATCAGAAAATAAAATGATTTTAAATGGACGATTGTATCCTTTTTTATCATCAATTCTTCCTTGAACTAAATATCTCATAAAAAACCTCCAGGCTAGTATATACACGATTTTCCGTATTATCGTATCTCATTCACGTTAATTTTATTATATATTAGAAATTAATCAAAAACAAGTAAAATCGTGTCTTATTCACAAAAAAATACTTTAAATTATAAATCTCTTTCGTGCAAGATTTATAAAAATAGTTTAACTTATTCTATCAAAAGGATGCTATTAATTTTGAATATTAATTCTAAATAAAGCGTAGATCCAAAGATTAAAGCAGTATAGATAATAAATATAATACCCTACTAGTAAATTAGTTACATATCAACTCATTTAATAGATTTTAAGAAAAAAATAATTTCCTAAGCTTTTAGACTAACAGCTAATGATTAATGACTTTTTTTTTACTTGTAATAAAATGTAAGGTTTAAGTTTTATATTTAATAAAAATGATAAAATAATATTAAATAATAAAGTTTATAAATTAATTCAGTGATAGTTAAAAACTACTATTCAAAGGAAGGTGATATTTATGAGCGTCTAATAATATTTTGTCAACAGGGCAAATGTCAAAGCGTTGATGAAAATCGTTTAGATTAAGTAAAAAGCCAACAGAATCATGCATGGAAGCTTTGTTAAGTTTAGGAAAAATCGGCAAATCATTAGG
>Ga0209414_1000160_pt1 | contig 30572 bp, 19 predicted proteins | sample LakVidmifraction_4_FD_181154 | JGI IMG/M metagenome (GOLD analysis project Ga0209414, IMG submission 181154) | Hypersaline microbial communities from Lake Vida, Antarctica - Brine Hole Two &gt;0.2 micron (SPAdes) (version 2) | ecosystem: Environmental > Aquatic > Non-marine Saline and Alkaline >...
TTAAACGGTTTCTTCTGATGCTGTTGGTTGTGACAGCAGAGCTGTTGGCTTGAGCATATATTTTAGAAACACTTGTCATCCAATAGTCGGAGTTGATTTCTTCATAATAACTGTCAGACTCCGTCACACGATCGGATCCAGCAAGGTCGATTGTTCCGTTGCTGTTGATGTCTTGGGCTGTACGAATTTGTTGGCCGAGTTCGTTGTATTCGTAGAGGGTAAATGATGAAGTTGAAAATGTATAATTTTCTTGATTTTTGACTTCTAAGTTTTTAGTTTTTGTTTTCATTAATTTTTATTCAACCTCAAACACTCGTTATGAGCTTCGCTCTACCTGTATTTTTCCCTTTCTTGTCACGCCGTAATAACATAATAACATGAAGGAGGATTTGCTTTCACTTTTATCTTTCATCTCTCAGCCCTTTTCCGTACACCTTTAATCCGATAGTCCTATGCAGTTTTAATGCTGTCGGTAACAACTATACATCTTTTATTTGGTCGACAACATGTATTTATTTAACACCTCCAAGAGACCAAGCTACAGGCATCCACACAACTTCATTATGAATTTTGTATATCCGAAATCTTATAAACCATAAGTGGGTGGTTACTTCATCTTTAAAAAAAATCCGCACCCTTGCTTCGTTAGACTCTGAACCTAAATTTAGTTCAATGTCACGGACTCTTATGTCTAGTGCAGGAAACTCCATTTCGGATAGAGAGCGCGGTCCCAAGGCAAGTTGTGAGACCACTTTCTGTACCAGTTGGGGGCTCAAACTATCCTCACTGCACAGTTCCGATCCGTAGTAGTATTCTGCCAAGAGCTCCGTCACTTCACTTGACTCTACCTGCGGTAAAGCATTAATTGCCACTAAGAAAAAACAAGCTCTTACCTCATAAGTTATGAGCAATGACTTTACGCCTGCTTGTTGACGTCCTCTAATAAATGCATCAAGAATTGCATCATCCATAAGGAAATGCCGTGCCGGCACAATATCACCTCGCCGTGCAGCATCAACAACGTACAGTCTGATTAATTTCACTGCAGCTGGCAAATCATAACTTGCGACATGCTCAAGATGCCCCAAATCGAAAACCTTAGATGGTGATACATTACGAGAACCCTCTGAAGCGCAACCCATAAAACAGAATTCAAATAGACACGTTAGTACAATCAACCTTAACACTTCTTTTAACCAAGCCATCCAAGGAGTAACTTCCCTGTTTATAATTCTGCCATAGTCCACCATTATCTTATTCCCCAATGATGTATGGTTGAGTGTCACCCAAGCATACCATACGTTTACAATGTTTGTTCTGGAAGGGTAGGCGAGGCCGTAGAAACCGGAGGCATATCCCCATCAATCGGAGGATACTCCCTGTTGCCTGGAACATCCTCCCATCCAGGGGGGATAGTTATACCCCAGCGTATTAACCTCTTTTTCAATGCAGGAGTCAATTCGTTATGCCCAATATCTTTAAGGGAGAAACCAAGAACGAAGTCCTCAAAGGCATCACGAGTTGCTTTTCCTGCAGCTTCTTCGCATTCTTTAATCGAAGAATACTTCTTTTCATGCGGTTCAAGTGCAGTTGGAGCAATTCCTTTCCAATAGTTATGATTAGCAAGAATGTGTCTTTGTTCATGACCATAAGTGCCTTTCTTAGAATTGGTTAAGCCATTTAAGTCAGAAAGTTGGTCAGTTGTTTTAAACCGTTCTGTAATAAGAATTTTGAACTTCAATGTCACGGTGAATCGCAGACCGCACTCATTTGAACACTTCCAAGAAAGTATCTCATCGTTAATCATTTCAGCAAGACCAAATGTTGAGTCACCAACTCCAAAATCATGCCAGTACCAAGGAGCATTTTTAGCATTTTTAGGGTCAAAATCAAAAATCACCAATCCCAAAAAATCAAACTTATTAATCAAGTCATTGCCGCAAACACCATACACATTCAGTCCACCTTGAACACCAATAGGATCACGGCTTAGGAACTTACCTAACCATGGGTCAAGTATACGTAGCTTGAACACAACTTTTTGAATGTCATCATCAAAATACTCATTGCTAAACCTAAAAGGATTAGTTTCTGCAAGTGAGCCACTTTGCTCGGTAATCACTCCAAACGGACTATACTCATAATGACCAACAGAATCCCCACTATCATCCAACAGATCAGTCACATTCTTGTTTGCATCATGATAGTAGAAAACCGTATCTCCGTCCAAGCTAGCGGTCAGAGTCTCACCTTGAGACCAAGTATAATAATTAGTTAGAGAGTTAGACAGTTGGGTAGTTAGTTCGGCAATGATGTTAACTCCATTCCAATAGAACAAAGTAGTTTCAGCGTCTGTAATCTTTTTGATCATTCTTCCTTGATAGTCGTAGTCATACGTAATGTATGTATCATCCACCGTATTTGTGGCAGAAACCATTCTATTCTCGCCATTCCATGTGTATGTCCAGTCGCCGTTAGTCAGCATGTTTCCATCTAAATCAAATGCGAAACTCTTATCATATGCAGGATTTAAAGAGTTTGCTTCAAGACTCTGGTTTAGTTGGGAATTTTCATAATCAACACTGGTTGTGTTAATCTCGAATTTCTCCCTGTTACCGATGTCATCAAATGTAAAGTTGTAATTATCTGTATTTATAATTGCATTGGTCACCTCTGAGTAGTGATTATATGCAAAACTATTTGTTATTGCAAATAAATTCTCATCAAAATCCAATCTTTCTGTACGGCGACCAATCGCATCATTTTGATATTCAAATGATGAGACAGAAGAAGAACCAAAATAGTTGGAAACTCCAACAATCAGGTTTCTATAGCCACAAAAGGGCGCAAAATTCACAAAATACCGAGATTTGCTTACCTGTGTTTTTCACTTTTCACTTTTAAGTTTCTTCAACGGCTTCCCTTGGCGTTCCCTTTTTAAAGTTGTCGGTAATAATCATAGGCGGATGATAAGTAATAAATGATTAATTAAAAGGAGTAGACATGTCTAAGGCCATCATCACAACTCCAGAAACTATAATGGTTGCTATGAATACACCAATTAGCAATACCAACTCCAAAAAAAATGCTAGGAAACCATGTTTCACACTAAATAAAGCAGAGATAAAACATAACACAATAGCGATCAATATTTCATAATCTAGGTATCTTCCTGAAACAGTGATATTAAATTTACGTTCCAATCCTATCTCTATCAGCGTAATTGTAGGGTCAAATATAACTACTATAAAACGCAGTATATTATGAAATGACAAAAATTTATATTGCTGTTTTGATTCCATTAATTTTGACATCCTTTCCCTTTCTCAATTTTAACTTTCATCTACGGATTTCCTTGGCTCATCTTTTTTATTTGGTCTTAACATGTGTTCGTATACATAATACGGAGTTGTAAAGGATATCAGTAAAAGAGCCATGGGCCACCCAATTAACGAGTGATCTGACCACCACCGTACAAATACAGAGTGCATAAAAGCAATCATCCAAGCAATCGTTCCCAAAAACGACATCACAACCGCCACACACAACACAACAAGACTATAGTAATCTTCAATCTGACCAAGCATAGGAGAAAGCAGAATAGCAACATACAATCCAAAGGAAAAAATGAATGTTAATTGCGAAATACGTTTTGACTCAATCCACATGTTATTGCCTCCAATCATTACGTGTCTTGATATAGTTACGACCATTATTCAGACTAATCTCAGTCCAATATGATTCGGGTTTGCAATACGTCTTGCATGGATTCCGTTCCATGAAAGGTATCAGCCCTATTATTTTAGTATTTTTTTGAGGTTGCATAATGGTCTTTCTTTAGAGTTTTCTACTTCTGCAACATATTTTTTGACACCTTTCTCCTGCTGAAAGCAGCACGAGAACGCACAACAGTGGCGTTCGACAAGTAAGCCTTGCATCGGGATTATTCATCAATCTGGTAACATTTGAAGCCATATGTCTCCCTTGATAAAATCTTTTCTCTCAGCTAGTGATTTCTCTATCTGCTTATAGGCAATATTTTCGGTCTTTGTAATTTCGTCACCAGCAGGACCAGAGTATTTCAGAGCAGGTAACTGGATGTCCTCTAGCAATAGTGCTGCTTCTGCAAACTGGCTTTCTTTGATATGATAAGCGGCAGACAACATTTTGAGGCTACCGTTGTTAGGAGTTCGCTTCATTTCCCCCTGAAGAAGCTGTTGCCCCTCAACCATATCCCTAACGCCGGCATCCGGAGCGAAGAGCATAATTGAAGCAAGAATTCTTGTCCACTCAGGATCACAGTTGCCGCAATGCTGAAAGCACTTTAGTGCGGAACGGAATGTATCTGCATCCCCCGCCAATCCAGAACCGTATGCGATGAACCCAAAGTAGTCTTCTGCGGATTGTCCGGTTGGAAGCCCATCAAGGGACAATCCCTGAAACTTGCTGTAGTCCTGCAAAAGACGGTCGATAATTTTCTGTGCTTCATGTGCAATCCATGTTTTGGGATGTTTCAGCAATGCGTTTACGCACTCAACAAAAACAGAGCTGCCATTCCCCTGCTCACACTTCGCATTCCATTCCGCCCCTTGCGCTTCTGCAAATTTTCGTGCAACGCCATCCTGACTAGTACGCTCTGCCAAAAGCCATTGTAGCATTTCAATTTTCACTGGGGTTGGAGCATCAACATGTCCGCCCGGGAACGACCAATCTTTAATGGTCGCATTGAAACGAGACAAAAACTTGGAATCTCGCGTGCGCATTCTATTGACGCCATCATCGTTGACACCAGCACCTCGTGCCACAAGTAGCCCTGCCCCATGCCGAAACCAAGGTTCATACTCCATTCCCAACCAACCACCTAGAGCCATTACTCCACAAATGCTTGCTGAATTCCAGCGTGCAATATTATATGACTGCCATGCTCCTCCAGATATGCCCGCCGTGAATTGAGCTGTGGGATCGAACTCAATCCGTTGCCGAACATCGCGAAGTGTGGCAAACACACTACCAATAATATCAGAAGTGGGACGATTGTTACGATACGCTAGCTCGCCAACGACAATGACCTGTAGTTGTTCTCCCATGGTCTTGTAGGCATCGACCATCCCTCCGCCTCCTGGGCTAGATGTGTAGACGATAGGGAGCGGTTTTCCTTTGCCATAGGAGGAGGGAAGATATAGGTCGTACTGATACTTTGGAGCATCAACGCATTGCACTTTACCTCGACCTCCCGGTGCAATATTAAGAGGAACTGTATTTGTCAAGGAAGCAGTTACTAGCACATCGGACGTATCCTTAGTCGGAGCCCATTTCAGAAGAAATGCGCGAAGTTTTTCTTTGTCATAGCTAGAAGGATTCTTGGTCTCAATCGATACCGGGTTGAAGCGTTTAACAAGTTTCTTGTCCCATGACAGAATGGCAATATTGGGAATCATACCAATATATTCCACGTTAGGCAAAAGCGTCTTAAATGAAGAATACTCGATATTTACATGAACATAATTGCTCTCCACGACGGGGGCGATTGTGGTATCATTCTTTAAGATTTTATCCATAATACGACACCAACTGCACGACTTCGATTTCACCACTACAAAGACATGTTTACCCGAAGTCTCGGCAGCCTTAAGTGCCTCGTCCAGTGCAGAGCGGTCGATTGGTAATCGCTCTGCCTCATAGGCTTTTCGCTTCTCCAATCTCGCCTGCTTTTGTTCCTCTATTGTTTGAGTCTTGGAATTTTCCACACCACCGACGCTGGTGCATACACACACAAACATTGGCAACAATACTGCTGCTATCATAATATATTGTTTCATTCTCCTACCTCCGATTTTCTGTTGTTTCTGTCAAAAATTGCAGGCTTCCGCCTTCGCAAATGCCTACGGCGAGACAAGTAGCCTGCAACCATTTCTTTCAAATAAACAGGATACAGACGTTTTTGTCTTATCCCCTTCTTTTTTAACGCCCTGAAAGGGCAAATTATACCAGCCCAGGGCAACGCCCTGGGTCTGCCAACATTATACACCTCGCCCTGTAAGGGCAGCTTAACTCTATATTTATTAAGTTGCCCTTACAGGGCGCAATAAAAAATTGACACTTATTACCCTAGGCGTTGCCTAGGGCTGGTATAAGTTGCCCTTTCAGGGCGTAATCATTTTTTGCGCACTCATAGAACTTTTGGCAGTACCTTTCTGTTGTTTTTTATAATTTCTCGTACAATTCTGAATCCAAAGCCTCTGGCTTTAACATCTGATGGAATTATGACCTCTTCACAATAAAACGACGAACATTTCATGTCATCTGAATATCTACTTCCGCCACGTGATACTCTACGCCATCCTTTTGCTGTCTGGATTGGATTTATACAAGGGTTTGCACGGTCATACGTCCACTGATATTTGTCTAGGCACCACTCTTCTACGCTACCGTGCATATCGTATAAGCCCCAGCTATTAGGGGCAAAACTTGCTACGGGGAGAGGAGGAACTTCATCTGTAATTCGTGGTTCCAGTATATCAGGGTATATGCCATATAAAATTCTCATATTTGCCTGTTTACGTGTAAGGTGATCGCCAAAACAAGAGAAAGTATCAGTGCCGGCTCTGCACGCATACTCCCATTCAGCTTCGGTTAGCATTCGGTAGGAACCTTGCGGCACCCCTTCGGTTTTACAAAGTCGCTGCAAAAATTCCTGACATTCGTGCCAAGTCACTTCCTCTACAGGAAGATTCTTGCCTATGGGTCCCAAACGGACAGGATTACTGCCCATAATAGTTTCCCATTCACCCTGTGTAATTTCAGTGCTACTCACATATATAGGGTTGGTAAGTGTTACTTTACGTTCAGAGGATCGCCACATTGCAAAATGAGCGAATGCACGTGGACTTCCCATGGTAAAGGAGCCAGGCGGAATCAGGCGAAATCGGATATTGGCATGATTGACGGTTTCCACGGGCAATCCCGAAGTATGGCAATATGCCAGTTGTCGCTGCTGCGCATCTTTGCTTCCTGGAGCCAGACCTTCAAGATTGGGTATTGCGGCGGAGTCAACCGGCATCAGATCCGGCAAAGATAACCCTGAAAGCGAAGTCCCAAACTTCTCAAAATGAGGTTGAGAATCTTCATTTTTGACTTCAATGTATCTCTCCGTCTTGACTTTGCTACGCCGCGACACATCGGAGATAGGCATGGATTTAACCTGCGTCACTCTCTGAGTGGCACAATGAGAATTTTCTGCTCTTTTCTGAGTAGTTTCCGGCGATACTAAGGGGTCAACACACCAAACCTGAATTTTTGATTTTTGACTATCAGTTGCAACAACCGCCAGGCGGTTGGCAGAAGGCATGATCTGAAAAATATTTAAGCCATCTCCGACAAATGGAGTTCCGTATTCTGTATGAAAGCCGTTTGTTGAGATACGGGAAAGTCTACCATCTGAGCTAACGCCCCAAATTTGACTTTGCCATTCGGTCATGGGCAGTGAAATGTCAATCCGAGGAGTTGCGGTATACTTGTTTGATGAAATGTTGAAGTATGGCAAGTATGAAATAGAGTCGAGATCGGGATTATAAAGGTATGGACCAAAGAGCATTCCCTGCGGCTGGGCGACAAGTGCCGCATTATAAGGTTTTAGTTCCCAATCAAAAGCATTAATTCTAATTCTAGTCCAGCTGTCGTTTGCGATATCATAGAAATGAGGAAATCCAAGTGTCCAGTATGTTTCCATAACCCACAATCCCTTTCGCTCTTCATCTCCAAGAAGTCCATTGATGGATACTGTTGTAGATCCCGCCAGTCTTCCCTCCCCCATGCCGGAACCATCTATATTACGAATTTCATCATTTCTAGGATCCAGTTCAAACAAAACAAATGGTCCACCGTCAGCAAAGTTGCGCCAATTCCACTCATCTGTCAATCTCCTGCGTGAAATTCCATAAATTTTTCCACCTACAGAACAGATGGTTGTAACTTTATCGGCAAAGAGACCATTTTTGCTGTTGTATACGCGAGCCTCTCCTGACTCAAGATCTATGGAAACCAGACCAGTTGGCAGAGGTTGCCAGAAGCGTCCCGCACAAACCAGACCGGCATCTTGTACAACACCTTTATGACGATGAATTGATTTTTCGAATGGTAGTTTGAGTTCTGCAAAAGAAAAATGGTCAGTTTGCCCTGTAGTAAGGTTGATGCGCAGAATCTCTGAGTTTCTGGTGTCACATAAAAACACACTGTTATCGCAAAGTGTAAAGCTTTGCCAAAATGGTATGTTTAGTGTTTTTCTGTTGGCTGTATCCATAAGTAAAACGGCTTTGTTCCAGATTGGCGGATTTGTGTTAATCACTCCCAGTTTTTCTTCAGCGGCAATAAGAGCAGAGAGGATGTTGCTATATTCTTTCTCGCCAGGGGTGATATCTTTGAGAGCTTCTGATGCTATATCAATGATTTGTTCATGTGCATTATGTTTTCGCAGCAGTGGCAGTATTTTTGCGGCAACAACAGCCTGGCAGGTCTTGTTGCACTCTTTGGCGACAACCCAGCACTCTTGCAGTGTGTCAACGTCTGCACGGTTCCATAAATCATGTCCACACCTGGAAAGAGCCATGCGTTTTTCAAGATATTGACGCCCAATAGCACCATCTTCATTTAGTCCTCCTGCAACTTTTATCAACGATAGCATGCATTGTTGTTGTATTTTTTGACGACTGCGATCTGCTGTCATGTGTGTAGGAAGCTTGTCCCACAATTGATCTACGATTCGAGTCGACCAAAAGTCCGCAAGCGGGGAGTCGATGTTATTCAGCCAAGTAATAAATTCATCAAGGAGTTTCCAATCTTGAGAGCTACCAGAAAGAAACCTTTTCGCAATTATATCAGGTGGACGATAAAACAAAATGGAATATCCTTTAACATAGTCCGCACCAGGGTTGTTCCATTGATACGTACCGCTCTCTTGTGAAAAGTAGGTGCGAGCTGTCTTGAACAATACTCTATCATCTTTGATAAGCTCCATATAGGTATAGAGTAGAGGTGGTCCGAAATGCTTTTCTCCGCGAGGTCTATGTCTCATTCGCGCGTCACCACTTTTCTCCATCACCTCCTTGTAAGTACGGCACAGTTGAAACAGCTTTTCTTTGTGTAACTCAGCCAATGCCGGCAATTGGTTGAGATTTGATAGTTCAAATTGCTCGGGGCCTAGTTCGTATCCACCCTCCAACGCACCCATTTTAAGAAATTCTATAGTTCCCAAAATGTTTGAATCATTATCACAATAGCATGCCATCAACCTAGTATAATAATCTTCCATATACCAACGAGCCTCTTCTCCTATGGTATTTTGTGTTTCATCGCTTAGTTTGCTCCAATTTTCAAATGAAGCTGCAACCAACTTGGCATACAATCGCTCACTAAGCCTTCTGGCATTAAAAGATTTAGGGGCAAGTACGCATGCAGCTTGCGCCAGTTTATAAGCTTCCTCAAAGTCGTGTTTGCGAGTTAACACATAGGCACGTATAAACAGACGGTTTGCTTCTTCCTTCAGATCAGATTTTTTATAATCTTCACCTGCCTGAACTTGTAGAGATGTCAAAATTTGTTTTGCCTGTTTGAGCACTAGGGTTCTATCAAGAGTCTCAAACTTCACATCCGGAACAGTTTGCGCATCTTGACCGATAAATCTGGTTTTCAACAAACTCTTTCCGTCCGGAGTTTTCCGCATTTCAGTTTCAATTGTGATATCTGCTCCCAGTGGAGGCTGTTGATGTTCTATAAAACGTTCTAAAAGAGTTGAACCCAGCTCTTTTCTAGTCAAAAGGGCTATGTCTGGCGATTCGATAAGGATGCTTTCCAGTAAATTGATATAAGCCTGTGCCTGCGGAAAAAGATTGCGATTCCACGTTTCACAAATCACATCCGAAACAGCCACCCGTTTTATGCCTGTTGTCCGACTGGGAAACTTCAACATGCCTTTTTTCACAAGTTCAACAGTATTATTAACGACATAATCAATGTCACCAGAATCGATTGAAACAGATACCATTGCATCAACCAGTTTAAGAGAACTGGCTACCTCAAATACCTGAACATGAATATAGAGAGGTTCGTTACTCTCCTGACTTAGCGCCGATATAAGAGAGCAGGATATCAAAATATCGGCTGAAATCAGTTTTCCAAGAACAATACTGTCTTTACCTTTAGTCATACCGCCCAGAGCTGAACGGTGTTCAGAAAGAACTCGCCGAATACTTTCACGTTCAACAAATTCATATTCAGATGATTCAACAAGGCTTGCTTCAATCAGCGAGTATATTGCACCCTCCGTGCCAACAGCCTGAGGATAGATAACCGCCACAGCTGGAGCTTTATTTGTGGTCGCGACTGCCGGACTTGCGCAGACCAGGCAAGATATCAAAATTGAAATTGTTCTTAATATATTCATGTTCATTTTTTATTTATCCTTGGGTTTAAATAGGTACTGTCAAAATTTTTATGCTCTTTTCAGCCCTATTTCGTTTAAAATCAATCAGTCTTCGCTCTTTGAACTACGCTGGACAAGTTGGGATCCAGCCTGTTTTGTCTTATCCCCTTCGTTTTTTCTTTCATTTCGGTCATCGGGGACGATGCCCCTCCCTATTAAAGCTGCAATTTAACCGTTAAACTGCAATGTTCACGGGGGAGGGATGCCGTCTCTGGCGTCCGCATTAGAAAATTTTTAATTTTCTTGTCTTTCATAGAACTTTTAACAGTACCTTTAAATAACCTTACACCCTTTCGGGTACAACCGACCACACCGTTTGATTTAACGGCGTTAGTTACGGTGCTTTTTAATTCGTAGAATTCAGAAGGGAGTTCAGAATTTTTCATTACAGACCGAAATTCATCATATGTTGGAAGATATGGAAGATTACTATTGTCATACCTTGCAAAAAGCGGCCATTCAGACAGCAAGCTCCACGACAACTCATTGGTAAAAAACCATCTTGTTTTATCTTGCTTGAACATCGCTACATGTAATTTCACAAAATCATCTTCGGGATTCTTATCACTTTGTACCCGATACACAAAAAACATATATTCCTTAGATTTATATTTACGTCTCGCTGTAAACAATAGCCTAGCTATCGGGCGTTGTTTTCTATCATATTTCCCCGGTAAAGGTCCTATGCCATTCATCATCTCTTTTCCACTGGTATCCGATATTTTTTTTATATTTTTAACATCTGTATTATAAAAACATTTTGCAAATAAACGAAATACATTACTCACATTAGAATAATTATCAGAAGGTACATCATCGCGCAAATCAAATTCCATAATCGGGTCTGGTATTTCCACCCTAAAAACTTTCTCATAGGTTTCCCAGTTCCACTCACCCATCCACAAGCACATACATGGATAATGATACGTGGTGCCTTCTATCCTGTGACACGCGATACGTTCAACCTGTTCCTCATAAAGTTGTGGTTGGTTTTTTTTCAGATCAACCAAATTCTTTCTGTCCAACTGTCGTATCATTCTATCTACTTCCGCTTCACTGTACCCAGGTGCTGCAATAGCCTGAAGAGAAAAAGCACCACAAGCAATTATGATAAATCCAACAACAACCATATATTTAAATATCAATTTCGTCATAACGAATCCTATATTTTCAACGAGCAGACTCAAGACTGCTCAATTCATTTTTCAACTGTTTAAGTTCCCGTGTACACTCTGAATTTTCATCCCTTATACCACGAACTTCTTCATTTAAATGTCTGTATAAATACCGGCTTAAATATGCACTATAAATTTGAGACTTTAAATAACTTCTTGCAATATCGTGCACGTAACTAGATGCCTCCTTCGGTATTTTATATTGTTCTTCAATTTCAAGGATGCGTTTTTGATGCGTTTCCTGCACTGAAGCGAGGCGCTTAAAGTATATTTCGATAATTTGATCCCGATTATTGCTGAAGGTTTGCAATGAATCTGCTAGGTTTTTCTCCATCCATCTTTTCATTGACTTAACGGAAGGCGATACTTGAAACAGATAGGTTTGATATTTCTTGATTTCCGGATCCTTGTACAAATCAAAAAGCACAACGGAATCTACCAACGCTCCATACCCACCGCCATATGAAAGCTTACGATCCTTCATAGATGCTTTGTATTCTTCATAAGCTTCCCGCTGTTCTTCGAACTTTCTCCTAGTTAAAATATTTTTTTCATAGACCATTTTTTGCTCGGGATCCGCATTATAGATTTCCAAACAAGCTGCTTCTTCTCTTTTTCTTAAGGCCACCTGCTTCTCCTCAAGCGTTTCAATCTTGAGCGAGATCGTTGCGATCTGTTTTTTTACATCTGCAGACAATTCGACTTTTTTCGGTGTATCCTCTTTTTTCGGTGCATCCTTCGGCTTTTGTTCCTCGAATTTCAGACGACGAACCTCACGCTTGAGTTTTTTAATTTCAGATTGAAGTGCCACAGTCTCAGGCGGTGTATTTGCTCTAACATAAGGTTCCCATATCCATTCCCGTAAGTATGATGCCACAGCGTATTTTATGGTTAACTCGATGCTTTTTTGTGGAATATCCAATGCTTTTCGACAAACCTCAATCTCAGATTCATACAGCTTCTTACGGTCTTGCTTAGTGCGAACAAATACGCTCCATTGTTGCTCATAATCGGTGGTCTTTAATTCTTCAGGGGAAGGCAATCTCAATGAGTCTGCCAATATCATTTCAAGGAACTCAGCCCGTTTATAGGGATCAAGCCGTCCCAACATATCCTTATAGGCTTCTCGAGCCTTTTCATTCTCCAATACTTCCGATAAAGCCAATTGATTAATTAGAATAGTCAGGCGCGATCCAATCGATTTTACCTTATTGTTTTCATCTGTTGCTTTTTTTATCTCTTCTCGAAAAACCGCAAGCTGACCACGAAGTGCTTGATATTGATCTTCTGCAAGCACCGCATGTTCTTCCGCATACACATACAGCGGGTTTTCCTTCCGTATATTTTCAATCTGGAGTTCATACTGTGCCTGTTTCTGCTGTAACAAGGCTTCTGCTTGCTGCAGCACAGAATTTGATGTTGTTTGTGCTGTTACAGAACCAACGAAAACAGCCCCAACAAGCGTTATCAATTTCCTTTTCATATAATAGTTATTCCTTAAATTTAAATTATTCATAATTAACTTTAGAGATAAACAACTTCTCTTGTCCTTCAACTGTATTAACCATCCACAGAAAAGCAGCATTCGACAAGTCGCCTTAATGAACTTCGGCTGAGATCATCTATAGGTTCCCCCACATACAATTCGCATATAATTTTTTTTACAGTGTAACATATATTTAAATTCCTTTAAAGAGCTAAACTATTATTCTTTAATGGCTCCACATGCATTGCCCACCTTATCTTATATATTTTTCTTTACAACCCAAAATATACAATCTTAGAGCCTAAAACCTGGATGACACCATCCTTGAAGGGTATCATTTGTCTGTTGGATGGGAAGTATTTGTTCTTTATTTTTATTGGTGTTATTCCCCGTTCAGCACTCCACATACGTAGCCCTCCCTTGTCATATACTACATTATCGTCTATGATAATTGCAGGATAGAAATCAAGTGAATAATTGGAAATTATAATTTTTGTTGTAGGCAGTATCTTTTCATCAACATGTTTCTCATGGTTGTTTAAAGTTATAGATTTTGTTAGGTTATGGTCACGCAAGTTGTATGCTATGAAATAGTAGTGACCACTGATATATAGCCAATCACCATATCGGTACGGTGAGTTTAAATCACTACACGAAAAGTTCAATAGTTTTTCTGTTTTTTTTGATTTCAGTGAATAACTCCATAATCCAGTACGTCCGCCAGTCAATATGAAAAGTAAGCGTTTATGATATTGATCATATTCAATATCTATTACCTTATATTCCTTCCCTCCATTAAGGGGATTTTTATCTTCAGCAAAACGACTACTAAACAGTATATCAAATGTTTTATTTTCAGGTGACCAGCAAGCAACGGCTCCTTTACAACCCACATATATATTGCTTGTAACGTAAGAAGTCATGCATAATATATCTTTAACAGGAAGTCCATGTTTTTCGGAAAGAACGTGACTTTCTCCATTGTAATCAAATTTAAGAATTCCTTTTCCTGCTATACAAATTATGATGCCGTCAGAAAGTTGAATGATATCTTTTTTACCAGTTTTCTGAAAGCCACCGCCTGGATCCGGGAGCCGGAACGGTACTTTAAGTGATGATCCTGTAGAGATAGAGTCTGTTTTAAGATTATAGTTTACTAATTGTATTGATGGTGGCATAGTACATTTCTTACCAATTTGTGCGCAAACCATATGAAGTACATCATTACTGTAAGTAATTGCATAACATCTCATCCACCACTGCTGATTAAATTTTTTGCTCGAATTATTATCTAACTCAAAAAGCCACTGTTCTGTGGTTGGTGTGATGTAGTTATTTGTTTTTTCTACTTTGGGCGGTTTGGTTTTAAGAGAGGCATAACAGCATTCAACTATTGACAATTTGAATTCTTCCATTTCAGCGGATGTTTGTTGTTTTTCTAAACGAGAGATGATTCGTTGAGCTGTCTCTTCTGCCAGTTGCGGGTTTGCTTTTTCTAGATATTGTAAATATTCTGGAATTATTTTACTCCACCATTGTAATGTTGTATAAGAATTCTTACCTCCTAACCACATATTTATTAGTTGTTCCGTAAAACCAGCAGCTTGAGGTGTAAAGACTCCATTATGTTTAGCTAAACCACTAGACAATGGTACTAAAAAAGGTGATAAGTCATTGTTTTTATGAAGATATTTCCTAATTTCTAGTAAATCACTATATAAAACTCTCATACTAGATCCACAGTTGGTATTTGACTCAAAAAGTAGATTTAGAAGTATAGAAAGTTTGAACTGAATATCTTCTTCGGAGAGTTGTTTTGACATGCATTCATTTAGTAAATCGACTGTTTTAATAATGAAGTTTATTTGCGAAATCTCTTCTTCTGAAATAGTGTTAAATACAGTTTTTACAGCATTTTCTAAGTTTGAACTTCTTATTGTATGGTTCTCCCATCTGACTTGATTTATAAAATATGTTAATTGAGCTAGTACTTTATCTTTATATTCAGGAGTTGTGGCAATTTCTGTATAAAGCCATCTTTGAAATTTGTAGCAAACAAGAAACATTTTAATAAACGTAGCTTCATCCTGTGCATTAAAAACCGCATTAATTAAAAACTCTGGGCGTCGCAATTGGTATATTAAATTAAGAGTTAGCGGACTATTTTTAGCTTCAAGTTTCATATAATCTAAACGTGCCATAACTGAATTGTAGTAAAAGATTTCAGCTGGTGTTCCTTTGTATAGATTCATGGCAGCAAATATACGGTTGATATTTTTAGGCATTCTTTTATTGTGTGGGTAACTTTGATACCAATCTATAGCTTGTTTTGCATTACGAATGTACCAAGTAATCTTTTCTTCTTGAAGTTTTGGACTATCAGTTGCCTTTCTACCCTGAAAAGCAATGCTAACTTGAACATCGTCTAAAGCTTCTAAATACTTAATATTTTCAGGTGCCAGATAATAAGACGACTCAAGCAGAGGTAATGCCTCTAGGTCTAGACCTAGTTTCCTTAGTCTCTGAGCCTTCTGAAAGAAATACTCAGGCTCTTTGTTTACACTTAGAACACTAACGTCTAGTGATTCCTCTTGAAGAATATGTAATAGATATTGCGTAATCTCCCGAGCCATCTTTTCCGGTGCATCAAGCGGACCTTGAAAATGCTTTTCTTGCTGTAGGTTTCTACTTGCAATAGTAAGCATGACACTTATATCATTATTGTTGCCTTTTCTGTTAATATCAAAATATCCATCTATTAATACACTAGCTATATCAAGATCTATTTTTTCATTACTATTTAGATTATTTTCATCAACAAGAGTTGAGAGGCTATTGCGTTCTAATAGTATTATATTTGTCGCCGAACCTAAGTACATACATATTAATTCTGGCAGTATTTCCTGTAACGCATCATGTTCTCGGCTTACGTCATGATTAATAAATCTGGAAACAACAACAGACTTGCATTTATCAATTGGCATAGTAAGTTTGCTTATTGAATCTTTAATGCTAGATGAAATATTTTGCAGGCTTTGTTCATATTTCTTATCGCTTTGACTATAAACCCCCGTTCGCAAAAGTCGCCCATCTCGAATATCGATAATTTTACATATGATTACTTGATTCCTTGGAATTAATAAAACCAGCAAATCTGCTCGGCACAGTTTTCCAATTGTCATCATTTGTGCTGTTGAAGTATTTGCCGATAGAATCATCTCGTGCTCAGCAAGAATACGTGTCATTTCACTACGATCAAGAACAGCAATATTTGAATTAGCACTAAGTTCAACACTCAAATGATCAGTTAAGGCCAGTGATGCTGCATCATGAGTATCACATATCAGCGCCAAATTGAGTGTTTCTGACGTTGCATTCGATGCATGTACAGACACAGTGATGCCAAACCAACACAACGCTATCATGCATAGCCACTTAACTTTGAGCCTAACTTTTGGCATCATCATAAAGCAAAGCAGTAATAATCGCTTAACAATTAGTTTGGTCATATTTTATTCCGTTATAATCTTATCTTTTGTTAAGTTAAGGTGCTTCTATTGATTTGAAAAGTATGTTTTACTCCTACTCCTCATGCAACATAAACTTTCATCTCTCAATTTAGACACTATTTTTCTGGTTAAACGTTTCTTTCCGTTCATAGAACGGATACTATCCCGCATGCGGGATTAGCAAAGCTAACTCAATCAGTATTTATTGTAACAGCTAACTTGTTAGTCCCGCAAAGCGGGATAGCGTCGGCTCTGTGAGCCGAATTATAAAAAAGTCATTTTTTTATTTGTTATCATTCAAATATTTTTCACCTTTTTCGGTTAATCTGTATTTTTGCAAACGACTTTTCGGTTTTTCAGGAATAGTCATTTTCATTAACCCTTCTTCCAAAGCAGGTTTAAGATAGAGCTTTTCAAAATTATCCCTACCAGTAAGCCCTAATAACTCCATCAGCTCTTTCCGAGCTTTCTCACCAGAAGCATTCTCAAGCAAGCGGGCGACTTGCCCTGTCACTTGCCCTGCCACTTGCCCTGTCATTTGTTGGATACTTGATGGGTGTTTGTTGGGTATATGCTTTGCAGAACCAACTGATTTCATGTGAACGGGAAAACGTACTAAAAAGAAGCTACGATCTTCGTCTGTTTCAAAAAGTGGCTTCGGGGAGCCATTTTCCTTGATTGCACGAAGTATTTTCGGGATTCCCGTAGAGCGACCTTCTGTCAAATCAAGTTCTTTAAAGAATTCTCCAATGCGACGGTTACGATACCGACGACTGACAGCTTTGCCAACAACAAGATCTTTCATTTTAACAGAGCGATCCGGTCCCGGAAAACTAAGTATTGTTAATTCCTCAGGAGTTATACGAATCTCAATTGGCTCACGCTCCTCATACGAACGATGATAGACTGCATTGACAACAGCTTCCTCAATAGCCGCATAAGGGTAGTTCCATAAACGTTCTGCCTCTGCCCTGTCCGGATGTTTAATGACCGTCTCTTTGAGGTAATTACGCTCAATGTGGCTAAGAGCATCACGTGTTATTCTGCTCAACGGCCCTTTAAAACTTTTTTCTTCAAAAATATCACCACCTGGACCATCAGGAAACCATACAACATCTATTTGAGTCATTGGAAAAAAAATTTCAGGATGTTCATTAAAAAACATTAAACCGATGTTTTTTGGAAACGGTGATTCATCTAAACCTCCAACGATGTTCATCATGCGCCCAAGTTGTTCAATGGGAATAGCAGTAACTTGATCGAGCAAAGTGCTACCAATCTCTTCCAGAAACTCCTCAATCAGTCTTGAAGACAACTCATTTACTGAGGCTGACTGGTTATAACGATCATCAAAAGGCACCGTTGCAGCAAGCCTGAGCAACTCGTGTTTATCCTGTTTGACAGCACGAACAGAGCTTGATTGTTTACGAATGTAGTAATCCCACTGATCTTTTTTCTTAGAAAGAGTGACTTTACACTGATAGGGTCTTGTTTCACCACCAGGAACCCATATAACTAGTATATGCTTATTCTCAAAAACATACGGTACAGAAATCGGATGATACATTGGCTGTATAGCAGAATTGCCAAGATTCAGCAACTCTTTCTGAATTTTATCAAGTTGATTCTGCATTAAACCTTTTGGAGGAAATACAGGTACACCATCCTTTTCTGCAATACCCACAACAATATATCCTCCACCAAGGTTGTGAAAGTCATTGGCGAACGCACAAATAGTATGGAGGGTATCTTCAGAGTTCCATCCCTCTTTGAACTCAATTCGTTCCCATTCCACAGTTTGGCCATGAATCAGTTCATTAATTGAAATTGGAAGTGAAAATTGTTTCATAAGTTGTTTTTATCCTTCCATAATAATATTAACTTTTCCCAAGTCATTCCTATACTAAAGTGTTTACACAACACTCTAAAAATAATAATAATAGGAATATAATAAAACGCAAGTCATAAGTCAAACGTTCTATACATATTTACCCATATTCCCTGTTTTTTCTGGTTGAAGCTTACTTTATTCGACGATAATTACTTGCCGTCATGCAATGACTCGCCGCTACAGTTTAGCTTCTGCATTACTTACACTGTTTGCTGCTAGTTCCGCTAGTCCCGTATGCGGGATAGCGTCGACCGTCTTGTCAAGCCGTAGTCTCGAAGAGCGAAGGCTGATGGTCGTCGGAAATATAATTTTCTAATTAAATTGGTTGAAAAGGATGTTTCTGCCAGCAACCAGAAATCTCTCAATTCAGAGATGCTCATTCTTCTTTTGTCGAACTAAAATCTTTATATAATTTATCACGTCGTTCTTTATATATGGAATTTTGAGGATCAAGAGCAACCAGTGCTTCGAACAGGGAGAGAGCTTTGTCATATTCTTTTGCTTGTTCAAAATATGCTGCCTGTGCAGACATCAGCCGCATTTTTGCCATCCCAGCTTCAGTTACATTGGTATTTAGTTTAGCTAACCTTGCAACGCTTGATGATTTCGAGACAAAATTGACTTCAAATATCAACGGAAGCGACAAAGATGTTCTTCTACCTTTTTTCGAAAGACTCATGGTCAAAGTGTAATAATATTTTCCATTTCCAGCTTTTTTGTAACACATATGTATGCTAAACGGTAAAATTGAATCAAGAAGTATTGCCGGGACTTTATCTTTAATCTGACTTTCAGTTTCCTGAACAACCATCCTATCATGCTCAAGTACCAAGTAATCGAGATTTTCTAAATAGAGGGTGTCAAGATACGATGCCGCAGCCCACGCTATCCAATGTATATTTTTTGATTTTTCATCAGTTGTGATTCTGTTGAATTTAATTAATTTTGTAGATTCAGGAAATTTATTCAGTTTACTTATTTTACGTGAATATATAATTGCCAAATCTTTGGCGATCGCTTTCTGTTCGGATTCATTAAGTGGTGAGTAAAATACTCTATCGGTCACTTTTAAGCCATAACGGCAATCAAAAAACTGAATTCTTATGGAAGCATACGTATTAACAATTTCAGGATTGCTGTCTTTAAGGAATTCGACAGTTATTACTGTATCAGCATTGCAAAGTTGCCCCAAATCTTTGTAATTCCAGAAATCAGGAGATTTTCCAGAAACCACAGATAATGCCTCTTTAGTCAAAGTGTCCTCAACGGATGCCGGCGTTATGATCTGAATTTCTTTCGTATTTGATAGCTCTTCAACAAGATAGTCTCTGAACTGTGAGGTTAGACTGTTTTCTTGAAGAGTTGCATCAATAATTGCAACGTTCTTAATTTCACGATTGACCTCTTCTATTGCAGCAGTCTTAGTATTCGTTTCCCCCTTACAGCCCGTAGATTCATTTGTAACATCTGACGTTCTTCTGTGTTTATTAATTTCCTTGTTCACATTGAATTGATATTGTTCTGTAGCTTTGTTCTTACTGGACTTCGTTGTTATTGCAGGACTATTTGTGTTTTGTATTATGTTTGCATTGTCTACCCGCAGCCTCCATGCGTTTCTTTTACCGAAAAGAACAACGTGATTTTTATCCAACAACAGCATACTTGTACTTGGATTTATAAACCCTGTTTTGCCACTAGGAAATACCACTTTGCCAAAAGGTTTCCAATCTTTTAGTTCTGTGGATATTTGTCCAAAAGGTGAACCAGTCCACAAGTATTTATCATTCTGTAATAATAGCGGAAATCCAATTTGCTTAGCATTGCGAATGCCAAGAGAATGGCTTGTATTTTCATTCAAGTCATATCGCGTGATTTCATTTTGTGTGCGAAATATAAACAAACTATCTCTTGATGCTTGACCTACCCAATATAAAAGCTCTGGCCTAAGATAGCGAATTGATGAAAGCTGCTGAAATTTTCCTGATTTAGGCGAGTAAGACCACAAACCTGAATCATCGCTAATTGAGGCACCATAATTATTTTCAGCAGAACGTGAACAGACTAGAAATACAAGACGTTCGCGAGCCGTGTCAGCCATAATAAAAGGAATGCTAACAGGCGGACCATCATCAAACGGAGATAGCTTTTCTCGCCGGTCGCTTGCAATAATATATTTGCTTGTATATGAATCAGTTTCACAAGCCATAAGGAGTCCATCACCAGTGCCAACATAAAGTATGTTATTCATAGATGCAACAGATAGTGGCAGGCTAAGTGGTATACTGAAGTCTTTGCCAAATCTAGACGCAGCTTGATCATGCAGATTAAAAAAGAAAATGCCGATATTGTCCAACACAGCAACATACATATTTCTGTGTAAACAGGAATCTATGACATTTTCTGTAACACCTTTACGGAAGGTTGTTTTCTTTGATCTAAGTTTACTGGAGTAGGATATACTCCCAAGCTGTTTGCCTATTAACGTGCCCTTTTCCCATACATGAAGAGTCTGATGCATGTGCGGTTCGGAACGACTATAATTTGCCGTGAGTGCATAGATATTTCCATCTTTGACGAGAGGTGCGGCAAACCCTTTGAACACATCCCACTGTTTTGCATGTGTGAGTTCTTCTAAGCATCCCACCAATGGTACATATTCAGGTTCATTGGAAGGACAAGATGTTGCATATTCTTCTATATCAAAAGCATCAATCTCCAAACTCAACCATTTCAAAAAAGTGTCAATGGACACGTTTCTGTCTGGTTTTTCGGCCTCTGGAACATTAATATAAATTTCTCTTGTGCATTTAGCCAGTGCCTCAAGGGTATTCTTCAATTCTGAATCCAATCCATATTTTTTTGCAGACGAAGATAAATCTCTTATGAAGTTATACCAGTCAGTAGAAAGACTGCCACGGATCATCATGGCATTAAGAATAGATATAACTTCGCTCATTTGCTGCGTAATTAGTGTATACATATGGTTGTTATCTTTGGGTATAGACTCACTATTTCTCTTAATAAAGATCAAAGCTATTTTGTCTAATTCACCTTGGTTTACACTAGAGAAGTCGCTTTTGCCTCCAGAAATTGCAATACACATATTTTTTAGAAAATAGTCAATGTTTTGTTCATTGCCAGTTATTAAGTTATGAGTTTCCATTAGGATAAGAGCACATTGCCCATACATCTTCACAATAGGAAATTCACTGACCTGAAGGTATTGAAAAAGATCATAGCGTATTGCAATGGCAGATGATGTATCAGGCAGCTGTTGCCACGACCACGACAGCAAAGCTCGCAACATCACTCCGGCTTGATGTGCTGGACCTTTTTTAAAAGTCTCATTATAAATCCAGTCGTGAACTATCCGCGCAACAGTACGGTCATATTCTTCTGGATTGAGATAACAATATGAGTAAGCGTTCAAAAGTTCATAAATTGACCATGTATCAGTCAACTTGCCTTTGGCATATGGTGAAACTACCAACCAATTGCTGAATAAATCATCATATAGACTTTTTTCCTGTGCTGACAATGCCTTTTTTCCTGCTGAGCTAAGAATTTCCCTACCATAGCCTTTAAAGAAATCACGATTAGAGCTATAAAGGACAGAGAACTCCTTATAGCGTGGATGCATACCATTGACTCTGCTGTATCCATATTGCCGAAGCAAATTCATTCCACGTGCCACCCGGTGTAGAGAGAGCTCTCTTTGATCTGCCTTTAACAATGATGTCGATGAAAACAGAGCATTAACTAATGTAGATCTTATAAGAGAATCATCCGGATTCAACGCATATGCTGCTTCTGCTGTGGTAAGAGCTAAATCAATGCGGTTACGAGCCTTCCAGTTACGGCTTAGAGTATAAAAACGCATGGCTTCCAGTTTAGAGTTGGTTTTGTGTTTTATTTCGGAAATTTTAAGACAACTAACGATTCGGGGCACAAGAGCCGATAGAATATCCTCCAAATTGTTGCCTTCTTCACGAATAGTTCCAAGCACAGTTCCGTCTGGTCTGGATAGAATTGCAGAAATACGTATGGAATCATTATTCTCGCCAGAGCCTCCGACAACATCCAAATCAATCAATACCGCTGCGGCAAGCAGTTGAGATGAAAAACGTCCAGATGTAATATCACGTTCAGTGTTTACAGATCCAAGACTCTTACGTTCAAGAACAATAACGGAAGGTGAAGCTAGTAAAGATCTCGCGACAAGTTCTGGAAAAATATCGGACACACCCTTCCAATCATCAGAAAGGTTAATATTACGACCACTCGCTACCGTCACTACTATCATGTGCTCCAGCGGGGTCTGAAATTTTTGTATAGAATTTTTAACAACTTCAACAATCGACATAGACAACATTTCTGGATCTATTCCCTCAATCCATGTATCGGAAAGACGCATCCCAAGCCTTGAATTAAACACGATAACAGATAGATTACTTGACCCAACAATTTCATCCACAACAACAAAAAACTCTGTGTCCAGGATTTTTCCAATTTGCAAAGCATCGTCAACACTTACCATGCCTGAGGCAAACAAATCCTGTTCTGCGATAGTTGTGCTAACCGTTCTGCGATCAAGCAGAGCCAGATTGGTATTTGCAGACAGTTCCGCCTCCGACAATACCATTGCTGCTTCAGCAGTTGCCGATAAATCATCTCCCAAGATTGCAATTCTTGTCGGGCTTGCTATTTGTTTGCCAGCTTCTTTGCCTGCAGTTTCTGTTGCCGAAACATTCACTACACAATGATTCATCAACAAGCAAAGCAGTAGCAATCGTCTAACAATAAGTTTGTTCACATTTTCCCTTTATAATTTTGTTGTGTTTGTTTTTTGAATGAAGCATTAAAGCATCACGTGTTGCGATATGTGCGGCGTCCACACCAACATATTTATGCCGATAATCACTATTTTTGTTGTCTCTGATGAAGTATTCTTTAATCGCTGATTCTGATGCTATAATAGCTATAGACTGTATCAGCAATAAAGACCAGAACAGACAGTGTCGCATATATAGTTCCTTAATTTTATTAGCAGGATTTATTTGCATGTGTCAGAATGTTATATTCATATTTGCTATTATTTTGAATTCTCATATGTATAGTTTTCTAGCGGAACTCCAAAAGGACGATCCTTAACAGGAATTTCTTTAGCTACATATTCATTATTATTCCAGTATATCAAACTCAACCTTTTACCTTTTCCAGCACCTTCACTAATAAAATCATATTGTTCAACATTCTCTACAAGATATCCATTTAAAGCTACTATTATTGTTCCTTTTGGGAGTTTAAGGCGAAGAGTTCTTCTGTTTTCACTATTAAAAATAACTCCCTTCAGAGGTGCTCCTTGAAAAGAATCTTTTTTCACCTCTTTCATACCGTTAGGGAAACATCTATTCTTTAGTTTATTATATTGTTGCTGAAAAGGTATCCCACTATTATCTAGATTATCAAGGTTCCTTTGATAGAATCCAACTAGATCGCCAAGATAGTTATAACGTTTTTCTATTTCTTTATAGCAGGTTTCAGCTTCAGTATATTTTTTTATGTTTTCTAGTAATTCTGCTTTTAATAATATTTCTTCCCTGCTACCCGATATATCTAATATGTCAGCTATATTCTGGATTTTATCTGGCATTTCTTTGTCTGTGTAGTAATCAACAATCCACTCCACCTTCTGTCCACTGTGTCTATAGTATTTGTATGACCACATGATAGTATTTTTTGCTAATGCTGGCTCGGTTTCCATTAATTCATCAAAAGATTTAGCTGCATATTCGTTCTCTCCCCTATACAAGGCAGGAAATATGGAACAGTAAACAACAAAAGGATCGTTATCTTTCTCTATCATCGTTTTGAGTTCATCGAGGACATATAGTCTCAAAGTTGATATAAATGGCCATCCGCCATGCTTTAATGGAGATATAATGGCCATCTTATTTGCATTTATGTAGAATGTTGTTCTGTCTGGTTCTGGAAAGTTAAAGTTGGATGTTTTGTATTTTTCAAAGAGAGTAGTATTGTATTGACTAAAAATCTCCAACCACTTCTCTTTATCTTGAGGTGAGATCGGTTTACCATTAATAATTTCACATAAAATCGGGAGCATCTTCGTATTGGACAATAATATTTCTTTTGTTGGGGTTATAGAAACTGTATTCTTATCGCCAACTATAGCGTTAATCTTTTCTGGTGTGCGTGATTCGCCAGCTAACAGAAAGCTAGTACCAAACAACATTGTAATTATTATACATCTTAGATTGCCCTCAATTTTTATTTGTTGCTTTATTCTTGATTGCTTAATTTGTGAAGTCATGTTTATCTGTTCTTGTTCTTTTGTCATTTTTTCTTTCTCTCTTTTCAGTTTGGTTCTGTCAAAAGTTTTATACTCTTTGCAGACCTATTTTGTTTTAAATCAATCCCGCTTCGCCCAAGGGCTACGCAGGACAGGTAGGGATACAGACTATTTCGTCTTATCCCTCCTTTTTCTTTCAATATCCAATAACCAACAAGGACCCAGCTACTAATATAAAGCATATTATGCATAAAACAAAAAGCCTCGTTTCCTTTAGTAGCTGGGCAACTCCCAAGGTAGGACACTCCGTGGGCAGGTAAAACCATTGGTTTTGCTCTCTTACCTAGGGCGTTGCCCCAGGCTATTATGTTACGGGCTTTCAGCCCTAAAGCCCTTTGTTATCTGTAGTTTATCTTGTATTAGAACATTCTTATTTCAAGCAATATGAACCCATTTATGGGTGAATTCCATACTTGGATATTGGGTGTTCGTTGCCATTCCTTTCAGTCATTGCTTTAGACAAGCTAAAGCCGGTCTTCGCTTCGCTACGGCTGTTGGATATTGGATATTCATTTGTCTAGATTAAGTTTTCATATCTTTCATACAATTTTGACAGAACCTCTAGTTTAATACTATTTATTAATTGCTTTACGGATTATCGCTATTATCAAGAATATTTAGCGAAAGAACCACAGAGGTAATGTCTCTGCATTTGCTGTGGAACTACAGCAGGTATTGCCGATTTGAAATTAAAGCCGACTTAGGGAGTATCTGAAACATCATCAGATCTCCTTTGTCAGTTAATATTCAAAGCCAATTACTACCTTAGCAGCTTATAGTTGTAATCTCAAAAGGTCCAATGCTGAAAACACAACAGCTCTACTTAAGTGTTGCCGTCTTAGCTTCGGAGCAAAGTTTCGTGCCATCTGAGAGTTCCAAACAAAGTTGGACTACAAGTGCCTCACCTGACTTAGTTGAACCTACTGGAAAATAATCAGATGGGATGGTTACATCAAATTCAAAAGTCGCTCCGATAGGCAAAAACACTTCATGTTGCACTGGTTTCTTCGCTTTACAGCTATCCAATAGAGATATAGCAGTTTCAGACGAACCAAGCATGACATGTAAACCTTTGATGCAGCACAAAGTCATAGATGGACACGCATAAAGCGTGTACGGTGAATCCCCAACATTAGATATTCGAATTGTGGCTTTTGTTCCTACATCAGCAGAGGCCGACTGGATTTTCAGATCTAGCACCACGGGAGTCACCGTGTTAGTAGCAGAAGGTAGCATACAGAGCCCCGTAGTAGTAGCAGAAGGCAACATGCAACCCCCAGAAGAACAAGGTTTGTCTGCGACACATACTGCAATTAATCCAGCAAAAACGATTCCAACAAGTCTAAATTTCATCATATCAATTCCTTTAACTATTATTTTATTTATTAACATTTTACTTACGATTCTACAAATTAGTATTACTTTACTTCACTAGTTTAGGAAGCATGCGCTCAGCTATTATTGCAGCAGCTTTCTGTAGGGCTTTTTTGCCAGCAATCTGTTCGGTCAGGTCTACTTCGACAGCAACTTGGCGATCAATAGCAATGATCTTGTCTGTGGCAGGATCAATTGCTTTAATTTCTACTCGGGCTTTTACACTGACCATGTTGCCTCGACGCATTGCAAATTCGCTGAATCCTTCACCTTTGATGATGATATCTGCTTTATTCTTGCCAGCTGAAGAATCAAGGACGTCGAAACCGGTTTCTTTACAAAGTAAAGAAAATTCAGTCTCTGCCGCAGGATCAATAGTGGCTTGTCCCACGTGGCGTTCATCGATTGAGACCCAAACTGTTGGTCTCTTGGCATCGCCCATGGCTTTGTTAAGCTTTGCAACACGATCTTTACGTGTTACAACTTTTGCAACAAGAGTGTTACCATCTTTGGTGATTTTAGCGGCAACCTTCTCCGCAAGTTGCTCAACAAGCGGTCCAATTTCATCACTTGTGCGTCCCTTGACGGATTCTCCCAGCACGCGTGAAGTTTCCGTGCCTATGATTTTAGCTACAACATAAACTGTTTTGCCCGCTTCAATTACTGATCCGGTAATTATAAGTTTTGCTCCCGTTAGCTGACCAACCTGTACCGCTTGAGCAGAATTTACCATGCCTGAAATATTCAGCTCTTGCTCACCAAGGGTCTTGTTCAATTCCTCACGATCAACGAGGATAAGGTTAGGATCCATTACAAGCTGAGCAAACAGAATGTCGCTCACTTTTGAGCCATACCCCTTTACACCACTGCCTCGCTCGGCAAACGGAAAAATTGCCGTTGGATACATGTTAGTTTGGGACATATTTTGAGCATACACGCCAGTTACAACCAGCACCATCATTACTATTACTACTACTCTTCTCATTACTTACTCCTCTTTTATTTTGCCGCAGGCTGAGCCTGCGGCCATTTTTTTAAAATAAACAGGATACAGACATTTTGTCTTATCCCTACAGTTTCTCTTTCATTTCAGTCATCGGGGACGATGACCCTCCCGGTTAAAATTGCAATCTAACATTGATATGCAAGGTTCACGGGGGAGGGACACCGTCTCTGGTGTCCGCATTAGAAAATTTTAAATTTTCTTGTCTTCCCTCTTTTTTCATAGAACTTTTGACAGAACCTATTTTACTGTTCTATCACAAGTTGCAGGCTTCCGCCGTCGCAAATGCCTACGGCGAGACAAGTAGCCTGCAGCCAATCCTTTATAATTCAGCGGGATATAGACGTTTTTTCTTATCCACTTTTTTTTTAACGCCCTGAAAGGGCAAATTATACCAGCCCAGGGCAACGCCCTGGGTCTGCCAACATTATACGCCTCGCCCTGTAATGGCAACTTAACCCTATTTTTATTAACCTGCCCTTACAGGGCGCAAATCAATATTATTATTTACCCTAGGCGTTGCCTAGGGCTGTTATAATTTGCCCTTTCAGGGCGTTTGCATATTCTTTAAAATAGAACTTTTAACAGAACCTATTTGCCAGTTTCTTTTAGGCACATTGTTTCTAATATATTTAACAGTAAATATTGTGGAACAGGACTTCGGTTCCAGTTTTTTATTAATTGAAATTGACATAAAACAAGTTTAGCAGTGGAACCTTCAAATGACTGTTCCAGCCATAACCAGTTGTTACATCCTTCTTCAACACCTGCTATGACTAGGTCGCATTCCCCTTTAAATATTACGCTTTGAGATGCAACCATCCGCTTTCCACACCATGATTGCCTATCAAGTGATTTATTTAGGTCTGTAATTGCTTGATATCGTTTGATTGTTAGCGCTGATGGTTTTGGTGATTTTTCTGTTATTCCAACACCAGGAATCCTCATCTCACCTTCTCGGAGAGCTAAGCAAAGTACAGGGATATTTCGTGATGCGACATCAACAAGCACATTCCATAATCCCTTGTTTTCATCCAGCGATACACCCTCTCCCACAATCACAATCCCCTGATTTATTTCAGTTAAAGCATCGATGTTTTTAGTAAAACGGTAGGGAATATTTAGATTATCAAATAATTTTACAGTAGTTTTTTCTGGGTCAAAGAGTACAATATTAAGCGATTCTAACCAATTATCCATGTCAACAAACGCATTTTGAGAAAAGCTCTTGATTATTTTGTTGGTCGTCACTAATTTATTGCCGGAATCTACATCTATAACAGATAGGTCAAGTATGAGGTCGGTAATTATACCAGGTTTAAGCTCAGGCAATGTAAATGATATATTAAATGGCACTAAGCCATTTGCCATGTTCAAAGCCTTTTCCCCACGTGCAACGGTATGATTGGCAACCGAAAGTCGCCACTGTCCAGATAATGATTTTGTTTCTACTCCAGAAATGCTAAATACATTTTTCACTTCGCTACCAGCAAACCAGCATTGCGATTCTGTTATATCAGTAATGATAGGTTCTGCATTGCAGAATGTGCCAATAAAATATATTATTAAAAGAATTTTACGCATTTTTATCCAGTATTGTAATTGTTTGTAAAACTTTATATTCAATTTCTTCTTTCGTCAAGGAAATAAGCTCCGTAGAGTCACCAGGCTTTATGATATTGGTGTTTTTAACTGCAAAACGTACTGGTGTATCAAGTTTAATATTTGTATCGACTGCAAATTTACCGTCCTTAAGAGAATATACCCATAAAGTTATTATACTATCATCATCTCGGATGGGTGCAATCTCTACAAGTTCTTCATCACTAAGAGTAATATCTGTACTCCACTCTGGTTGCCAGACTGTTGATCCCCGTTCTCTTGAAACAATAGATATTCGAACAAGTAATGGGTTTGATGAATTAACATTATTATGAGTTTCAAGTCCAAGATTTATTTTTCCAGCTGATTCAGAAATCCAACGCAAATTATCGGGAAATAACTCTTGGATACAACTAAATAGCTTTCCACTATTTACAATTTGACCATAAGAACTATCAACTAGTGGTGGTGGTGGCACTGTATCTCTAGCATTTACTAGTAGCAGAATAAGAATAGCTGCTGCTGCTCCTATTCCCGAATACAATAGTTTTTGAAAAAACAGTACCTTTCTGACAACGATATTTTCTACATTTAAATTACTATTACTTGATATTTTTTTATTAATCTTCAAGGATAAATCATGTAAATGATCCTTGTCGGGACTTTTATTAATAGCCCAGTCTTTTAACATTGTATCCAATTCATTATTCATTGTTACACCTTATCCAGTAATTTCATTTTTAAGATTCTTCTTGCTTCATGTACTCGCCAATACATTGTAGCAGTAACACAACCTGAAACATCAGCAGCTTCTCGTATACTTAATCCGTTAATGCAAGTCATTGTTATTGCTGACCGCAAAATTGGTGAAAGACTTGACAACGCTTTAGTTATTTTACTATTTAGTTCTGACTCAGCTAAACTGGTATCCGGCTTTAGCTTCGAATCCAGCATTTCCGGCGGTTCAGCCCAGTTGTCAACCTTACTATTACTCCTTTTACTCCAAAAACTCTTAACTGTATTAATTGCTATTTTGTATAACCATGTAGAAAACTTTGATTTACCTTTAAATCTATCAATATTTTTAACAACTTTCAGGAATACTTCCTGAGTGAGTTCGTCAGCATCAGCATCATTAAGAACCATTGTATAAATCATAGCCCGTATTTTACCGATATGACGCCTTACTAATTCGTCAAAATAACTTATTTCTTTAGAATTTATAAAAAACTCTATTAATTTTTCATCGCTAAATTCATCCATAGATAATATTTCTTTACTAGATAAGACTTATCTTTTTGAAAAATCTTTGATTTTTTATTTAAAAAGTATTGGATTAGCTAAAATAATTAACAAGTGAGCCTCCTGCCAAACTCCCTAAATAGCTATATTTAACCTCTAAGAAAGTTTTTTCTTAAGAAAACTTTCAAGTGTTAATATAATCATACAACGGCATATATTTATAGCATTAGAAGAAGAAATCGGTAAACTTTCTAAAAAACAATTAACACACCAGTCAACTTATTGCAAACATTAGTGATTTCAAAAAACAATTTTACTCCTTTTGTATCCATTTGTCAAAAAAAATATTTTATCCTCAATTTTTCCCTGTTTTTCTGGTTGCAGGTTATTTTCGGCGGTCACCGCCCGCCGCTACAGGTGGTTATTTTCGGCGGTCACCGCCC
>Ga0209414_1000161_pt1 | contig 30413 bp, 29 predicted proteins | sample LakVidmifraction_4_FD_181154 | JGI IMG/M metagenome (GOLD analysis project Ga0209414, IMG submission 181154) | Hypersaline microbial communities from Lake Vida, Antarctica - Brine Hole Two &gt;0.2 micron (SPAdes) (version 2) | ecosystem: Environmental > Aquatic > Non-marine Saline and Alkaline >...
ATCAAATTTTTTTTTAATAAAAAAGCCCTTCATTGCTTCAGCGCTTTTGTGCGGGCGGAGAGACTTCCCTCGACTCCGCTCGGGATAAACTTCTCGTCTCTCCGCTTAGGGTTTCAATCAAACTTTTTCCAATAAAAAAGCCCTTCATTGCTGAAGAGCTTTTGTGCGGGCGGAGAGACTCGAACTCTCACACCTTGCGGCACCAGATCCTAAGTCTGGCGTGTCTACCAATTCCACCACGCCCGCATTGGCTATTGTGGCTGCAAATATACACAATACTTACAAATTGCAAAGTACATCGTAATCTTTTTTCAACAATTTCAATCAAAAAAAATTTGCGTAATTTTGAGCTAACAAATTTAAGTAAAATGAAAAATATAAAATCATACGTAAATCAGCACAAGGATCGATTTATTAATGAGTTGATTGAGCTGCTTAAAATGCCTTCAGTGAGCGCCGATTCTACTTTTAACAAAGATATTTTAAATACCGCCGATGCCGTAAAAAACGCACTTGAAAAAGCAGGTTGCGATACTGTTGAAATATGTAAAACTCCAGGGAACCCAATAGTTTACGGAGAAAAAATAATCGACAAAAAATTACCGACCATCCTTGTTTACGGACATTACGATGTGCAGCCCGCCGATCCAATAGAACTTTGGGATTCGCCACCTTTTGAGCCGGTTATTAAAAAAACGAAAATCCATACCGACGGCGCTATTTTTGCCCGCGGTGCCTGTGACGATAAAGGTCAAATGTATATGCACGTGAAAGCGTTGGAATATATGATCACAAACAAACAACTTCCTTGTAACGTAAAGTTTATGATTGAAGGTGAAGAAGAAATTGGTTCCGTTAGTTTGGCTTGGTTTGTTGAACGCAACCATGAAAAATTAGCAAATGACATTATTTTAATTTCCGATACAGGAATGATTTCAAACTCACAACCTTCAATAACCACAGGTTTGCGAGGATTAAGCTATGTTGAAGTTGAAGTTACCGGTCCAAATAGAGATTTGCATTCCGGTTTGTACGGTGGTGCCGTTGCAAATCCGATCAATATTCTTACTAAAATGATTGCTTCTCTGCACGATGAAAATAACCACATCACCATTCCAGGTTTTTACGACAAAGTAGTCGATTTATCTAAAGAAGAAAGAGCCGAAATGGCAAAAGCGCCGTTTTCATTGGAAGCCTATAAAAAAGCCTTGGACATAGAAGAAGTTTACGGTGAAAAAGATTATACCACAAACGAACGAAATTCCATTCGCCCAACATTGGATGTCAACGGAATTTGGGGAGGTTATACCGGTGAAGGTGCAAAAACAGTGATTGCAAGCAAAGCACACGCAAAAATTTCGATGCGATTGGTGCCTAATCAGGACTGGCAAGAAATTACCGAATTGTTTAAAAAACACTTCGAGAAAATTGCGCCAAAATCGGTTAAAGTTAAAGTAACACCGCATCACGGCGGACAAGGTTACGTGACACCAATTGACACTATTGGATACAAAGCGGCGAGTAAAGCTTACCAAGAATCGTTTGGAGTTACTCCTATTCCCCAACGTTCAGGTGGAAGTATTCCAATTGTAGCGCTTTTTGAAAAAGAACTGAAAAGCAAAACTATTTTAATGGGATTTGGGTTGGACAGTGATGCAATTCACTCTCCAAATGAACATTTTGGCGTTTTTAACTACCTAAAAGGCATTGAAACCATTCCGCTATTTTACAAATATTTTGTAGAAATGTCTTAAAAAAAGAAGCTCAAATTTGCGTTGCAAATTTGAGCTTCTTTTTTTGTTTAAATGTATATTTGTGTAATAGTTTAAATCTTTTTCGGTCTTTAAACTTTTTATCCTATCCCAAATCCTTTAAGAAGGAAAGGGAGTTTGATCCGAAATTAGAATCGTATTTAAAATTTTTGTACTTCTAACTTCTAATATTTAACTTCTAACTTTTTCTTACTTTTCTTACATTTTCTTTACGTACTTCGTAATAATCACAATTTGAGTAGGACCAACTTTACCTTCAATATGTTCGGCATTTTCACGATCTAAGGTAATTCTTCGAACAGCAGTTCCTTGTTTCGCTATCAAACTAGAGCCTTTTACCTTTAAGTCTTTTATCAGCACAACAGAATCTCCGGCCTGCAAAATAACACCATTCACATCTCTGTGCACAATTTCCGTTGTGTTTTCTTCAATAACTCCCAAAGCTTTTGCCCACGTCAACGTCTCTTCATCCAAATACAGCATATCCAATAAACTTTGCGGCCAGCCTTCCGCTTTTAAGCGTGTCAACATTCTCCAAGCCATCACTTGTACTGCCGGCACTTGGCTCCACATACTGTCATTTAAACAACGCCAATGGTTGGCATCAACAGAATCCGGATTATCAATTTGATTGCTGCAAGTGTCACAAACCACTACACTGTCATCCTCATTTCCATTTTTTGCAGGTTGCACTTCGCAAGTGCCTAAATCGGCTGTTGAACCGCACAATTCACATTTTGATCCACTTCGTGCATCTAATTCTTTCGATATACTCATATTGTGTTTTTAAAAGTGCAAAATTACGTTTAATAAACAGCAATAACAACTGCAATTATAAATCAATGTTTTTGGGCGTTCCCTTCGGGCGGGCTGTTCGTTGCAAGTCCTCGCAAAAACTGCGGGCTTTTCACTGCCATCCCTAACGCAATAAAAATTAAATTTTGATGTTATTTATATATCACAATCATTATTAATAATTCTTTAAGAAAATAATTCGACAATATTTACGTTATTCGCACACCAAAATAAAATTTTATGCTTAATCAATTTTTCTGGATGTGCTCAGGCGCAGATACTGATATCCTAAAAACAAGTTCAAAAGCTGAACAACACAAATATGCAGGTATAGGCGGCACCGTTTTTTTTACGGCAGTAATGGCTTTTATTGCCTCCAGTTATGCCTTATTTACCGTTTTCGATAATTATTACACGGCTACCTTTTTCGGACTCATTTGGGGATTACTCATTTTTAATTTAGACCGCTTTATTGTCTCAACCATCAAAAAAAGTGATTCAAAATGGAAAGAAATTTGGCAGGTAACACCTCGAATTATATTGGCCATTATTATAGCTGTTGTGATTTCAAAACCATTAGAAATAAAGATTTTTGAAAAAGAAATCAATCAGGTATTGTTAACGCAAAAAAACAAATTGACCTTAGCCAATAAGGCACAAATAGCAAATCAATATACACCTGGAATCAACAATATTCAATCCGAAACTGACCAACTAAAAAAAGAAATAGATACAAAAGAAACTGAAACCAATGCCTTATATGATACTTATATTGCAGAAGCTGAAGGCAGAAAAGGAACTAAATTACTCGGTAAAGGTCCGGTTTATCAAGAAAAGCGCGAAAAACACGATGCAGCTTTAGCCGATTTACAACAAATAAAAACAGAAAATAAAACAAAAATCATTGAAAATGAAAGGCAAATAGCTTCTTTATTAAACCAACAAACAGCACAAATTAATTCAGCGCAACCCATTATTGATGGTTTCGATGGATTAATGGCAAGAATAGATGCCTTAAATGAATTGCCTTGGCTGCCATCATTTTTTATTTTCCTGTTATTTTTAGCCATTGAAACTTCACCCATTCTGGCAAAATTAATCGCCTCAAAAGGCGAATATGATTTCAAAACGCAAGATGTTGAAAATTCGATAAAAAATTGGTTGCTGCAAAAAGAAAACCAACGCGAAAAACTATTAAATACCGATGCTGTACTCAATGAAGCGATCTACAATGAATTGGCCGATGAAAAAGAACTGTACAATTACAAAAAACAAAAAGCACGCGAAATTTTACAATTTCAGGCAGATGCTTTTAATAACAGCCAGAAGAAAGTTATTGGATAACAATTTTCTGTTTCAAAAAAATGACAATACAATTATTCCTGCAACGGATAAACAATAACACTGTATCCCAGCCAGTTTTTCAATTTATCGTAAATTAATTGTTGATCTTCTTTTGAAAAATTGGCTATTCTTGTTTTATGCGAACCTTCTTTTAAAACCATTTTCAAAGCATTTACTTGAGGTTTTGGAGAAGGAGCACAAGCCCCCCAAGGATCGAATTCCCCATAAATATACAAAATATTTTTTCCCTTATTTTCAACAAAATCACGAACCTCATTAATATAATTTGGGTTATAGGTTAAGTCCACATTTTTAGGTGCAAATCGCTTGTTTGTAGGATTATGAACTACCTTCAATAAATCTTTTACCGGCGTGGTGTCAAAGCCATAATAACCCAATTCCGTAAAATGCTGAAAGTACGAAGGAAGCAAATCCACATAGGTCTGATCGTTATATAAACCTATGCCAACAATATCATTAATATAATCAAACATAACTTTTGAAGTTGAATTTTCAGTTGGAATAGCATCACACTTTCCTCCCCATTGCCAAAAAGAAAAAGGAAATTCCAATACCGCATATTCTAAAGCTTCTTCTGGTGATAGTTCCGTAAAACTCATTTTATTTGCAGTCGCAAAGTTTATTATTTCACTTAAAACAGCCTCTCTGTTTTTTAAAACAGCTCTTTGAAATTCAGTTATTTTCGCCCTACAAGAATCACTTCCAACTGTTTTAATATGTTCTTCCGTTCTAATGTCTTCGGGTGCGTTTATAAGCGGCGCCACATAAGCCACCGCAACATTTACGTCCCAAGGATATTTATATTTATAAATTAATACAGTTTCGCCTCCCTTACTAATTCCGGTTGAAATCCATTTTCCTGTGTACAATCTTTTCAATTTAGTGACCAAATTATGATAATCTTCAATAGCCTGATCATTTTTTAAATACTGCCACGGAATGGTATCGGGACGTGATTTCCCATAAAATCGATACTCAACCTGAACCTGGTTTCCTTTCAATATTTTGCTTAACTCATAGGTACTGGAATTCGTGTTATAGCCTTCCGTAATTAAAACTGTGGGCATTTTAGTGTCTATATGCGATAAATAAACGTAATGCTTAAAAGTACCTGCTGCATAATTTTTATGGTCTAATGGTTCTTCCAATACTATTTGGTAGGCTTTTGTAAAATGATCTTTGGCCTCCATTTCAGTAATATTGGCATTAGGGAATAGTTTTTCAAGTCTTTGCTCAAAAGTTAAAATTTCAACGGGTGCCAGTTTAACCCTGCAGGCCACCATCGAAAAACTTAAGGCTGTAAATAAAATAACAAATTTATAATACTTCATATTCTTTATTCAATTAAAAAAATTCTTAAAGACAGGCTTTAACGTAGTAATTCAAAACGATTTCTTAACCTACCCCTATATTATTATTAAAATCCTAAATATAGAAATACATTTAGAATTCACACTTCTATAAAAAAATTACAATTTATGGTTTAGCACTTTATAATAATTGTTTGACTTTTTATTTCAACTTGCCTTATTTCTAAAAATGCTTTTGAATCAACTCTGTCAATTGGCTTTGACTGTAAGGTTTTGAAATATAATCATTACATCCCGCGGCTATTGTCTTTTCCCTGTCACCCGGAAGTGCATATGCAGTTTGTGCAAAAATAATTACATCCTTATTAAACTCCCTGATTAGCTTTGTGGCTTCAAAACCGTTTAATTCAGGCATTTTAATGTCCATTAAAATAAAATCAATATCTGGATTTTCTTTACATAATTGAACCGCTTCAAATCCGTTTTTTGCAACTAAAGGTGCTTTGCAATAATCCTCAATCATTATTTCAAGCATGTCTTCTGATACAACATCATCTTCAACAATTAATATTTTGAGATCTCTAGCGCTATGTTTTTTTCCGGTTAATGAAGTTACATTTTGCATATCCTTTTTTTTATTTGGTTTTATATCATAAGGAATTGTAAAGTAAAAAACGGTACTTCCTTCGTTGCCTGAAATAAGATTTTCTTCTTTACTTTCAACCCAAATTTTACCGCCCAACATTTCAACATAAGCTTTTGAAATTGCCAATCCCAACCCAGCACCTTCATAATTTCTGGTAAGCAATTCACTGCCTTGTCTAAACCTCTCAAAAATAACTTCCATTTGCACCGGATGAATACCACCACCAGTATCTTTTACAAAAAACTCCAGTTCGGCAGGTACACCATTCGTTTTTAAGTTATACCCAAATTCTATTGCGCCATGATTTGTGAATTTTATGGCATTTTTAATCAAATTGATCAAAACTGCATGAATTTTTTCACCATCATTATTAATCATGGTTTCACTTTCCGACAAGGCATTTTTATACGTAAAATCAATTCCTTTTTGTTCAATTTCATTTTTAAAAGAGGCATATATACTTTCTATTTGCTCATTAATATTAAATTCAGATTTATTTATGTCCATAATTCCCGACTCTATTTTTGAAATTGTTAGAATGTCGTTAATAATATTGAGCATGCGTTTTCCGCTATTTTCAATTACGCCAATATACCGGTCCTGCTTGTCATTTGTTGGTTTCGATTCTTTCAGCAGATCTGAAAAGCCAAGAATACTGTTCATTGGGGTGCGAATTTCATGACTCATGTTGGCAAGAAACGCCGATTTCAATCGGTCACTTTCTTCTGCACGCTCCAGGGCAATTTGTAATTCTTGATTTATTTTTTTGTACCCTTCATTTTGGGCTTTTATTTCTACATTTTTTTCTTCAAGCATTTTTTCATGCATTTTGCGCTCTGTAATATTTACGCCAATGCTTGCTATTCCTAATTCCTCTTTAACATCTGATTTCAAGACAATATTATACCATGAAATATGTAATTCCTCCCCTGTTTTTGTCAGAATTGGATTCTCATAATTTTTCGAAAATTCCTTAATTTGCATTCCCTTAGAAAACTGCGCCTTCAAGTTTCCCATTTCAGCACTTGGTACAAATAAATCAAACCAGTTTTTTCCTAATACTTCCGCTTTTGAATATCCTGTTATTTGTAACAAATAATCATTACAAAAATTAATAGTTCCATTATTATTAAGCAAAAGCGTCAATATATTTCCACCATCCAATATTTGCGTAAATCGGCGTTCAGCTTCTTTTAAGTCTATTTGAGCCAATTCATTTTGTCTGTTTATATATTGTTTAACCATTAAAACACCAAGCAGCATTGTAATAGGTGGATAGATAATTAAAAGTGGAATTATAATTACTTTTAAAGTTGGCAAAATATTATCTGTTGGAAGAAAAATTGTACAAACCGACATAACAATATGCACAACCAATCCCATCATCAACAATTCGATATAATAATTATTGGTTTTCAAGTCTGGTCTGAATCTTCTCCATAACAATCCTATTGATCCCGAAAAAAGAATCACAGCCAAACCCATCCACAAACCTTCCCCGCCCATAATTACGCGAACAATCCCTGTTGCCAACATGGCAATTATAGTAGGAATTGGCCCAAAAAACAAACCGGATACGGAAAGCAAAACAGAACGCATATCAAATGATATTCCGGGCACGTAAGTCCATGGAGTAGACATCAAAATGATGCCAACACTACTTAAAACGAGTCCGGCAATAATTTTTTCTGAAATGCTTTTAGAATCTTCATTCTTAATCCAGAAATTTTGATAAAGCATTGAAAAAGCAATCAATAAAGCTGCATTTTGTAATAATCCTATAAGAATAGATTCCTTCATTATTTATTGTTAGACGATAAATATTTCAATCACTAGGATTTTTTAATCCCTTTTCAGTTCACACCATTGTTGCATGCTGCCTCAATTATTTTTCCTTCTTAATAAATACTATAAATTTAAGTCATACTAAAACCTTAAAATATGTCTCTGGATCTAAGGTCAGTACGTTTAATTTTTATTCTTGCACCTTTGCCTATGATTTTAAAGCTTATCCAGGGTAATTTCCTTTAATTGAAAGAATTTAAAACTCGAATTTTCAATTCGTTACAAAATAAGCTTTTTTGTGATAGGAGAATAACAAGTAAACCATTTTTTAATAACATCAATAGAATTTTTTAACTTTTAGTAAGAAATTCTAAACATTCATTATTGCTTCAATTTCATCTATTTCGATAGGCATGTCCGCCGTTAAATTAAAATTGCCATTTTCGGTGATTAAATAATCATTCTCTAAACGACAGCCAATTCCCTCTTCAGCAATATAAATTCCGGGTTCACAAGTGAGTACCATTCCTGCCTCAAATGGTCGGGTATACAAACCAACATCATGAACATCCAACCCAATAAAATGTGCCGATCCGTGCATATAGTACTTTTTATATAGAGGTTTATCGGGGTCCTGTTTTTTAACTTTTTCAATATCCAGCACACCCAATTTAATTAATTGTTGTTCAACCAAACCTGCCATTTGTTTTTCATATTCCGCAGAAACTGCTCCGGGTTTTAACAATTTGGAACCTTCTTTCAAACAATGTAAAACTGCGCTATAAACCTCCTTTTGTCGTTTAGAAAATTTTCCGTTTACCGGAAAACAACGTGTAGTGTCTGAATTGTAATTTGCAAAACACACGCCAAAATCCATTAAGATCATATCGTCGTCTTTACATATGGAGTCATTGGTGTTATAATGCAAGGCGCAGGCATTTGCTCCCGAAGCCACAATGGGCATAAATGCGTGACGTTTCCCTCCATTCCTGACTAACTCATATGTCAACTCCGCTTCCAATTCGTATTCCATCATGTCAGGTTTCACGGCTTTTAAAACCCTTTTAAAACTTCCAACACTAATATCAGCAGCTTTTTGCATTAATGAAATTTCTTCCTTCGATTTAATTTGACGAAGTTCACGGGTGATTTTTGCCGCGCGCTTGTAATTATGCAAAGGATATTTTTCTTTGCACCCGGCAATCATTCTGTCCTGTTGCGTCAACATTTCAGAAGTTAGCGTTTTTTTATGTTCGTTATGGCCTAAGTAAAAAGTGTCGGCTTCAAACGCCATATATTGCAAAGTCAGATCAAAATCCTGTAGCCATTTAACATTTTTAACGCCTGAAACTTCATAAGCCTTTTCTTTCGTTAACTTGTTGCCTTCCCAAATTTTAATGAGATCACTGGTTTCTTTCACAAATAAGATTTCTCTATTTTCAGGTAAAACTGCATCTGGGTATAGCAATAAAATAGATTCTTCCTGATCAATGCCGCTTAAATAAAACAAATCATTGTTTTGGGAGAATCCCATTTCATCATCTGCATTGTTGGGCATTACATCATTTGATGTTAATATGGCAATGGAATTCCCTTCCATTTTTTCGATAAAATTTTGTCGATTTTTTATAAATAATGAGGAAGAAATTTTCGCGTATCTCATACTGTTTAATTTAGTTAAATTCTCTGCTGAAAAAGTCTAAATTTAAGAAAGTTTTTTCTTTTTTGAAATCAATTTTGAAGCAAATTTAATTCCATTAAATGCAATGCGAAATAATCTGGATATGAAACAATACATTAAACAAGTTTCTTTTCAATATATTCAGAATTCATGATGCGCAAAGCACCCATATATTTCATTTTAAACTTAACCAAATCTCCGACTTTATATTTTTTTGAAGTCTCGCTCAAGTCCACCACCAACATATCTGAGCTGGCGCCAATAAAGGAAATGTTTTCATCAACAGGCGTGATAAATTCAGTTTTAGAAATATCCAACAGCCCAATGTCTAAAATTCCCCTGCTGTGGTTTTTTCCATAATCCTCAGGGTCAATTTCTAAGGTTTCTCCGGATGGATTTTCTTCCAAATAACCATAAGGAACAATAGGTTTTTGCGTTATTTCAATGATTTCAGCATAAAGCATAAAAACATCATCCTTCATTTTAGGGATTGTTTTATTTGTAAATAAATCAACGCCAAAAAACAGGGTTTCCCCAATTCTAAAATGATTAACGCCTTTGGGAATTTGCTTTTTCATTAAAAGTGGTATCATCACAGAAGATCCTCCCGAAACATAATCTATTTTTTTGCCAAACTTTGCTTCAATCAATTGCTCATATAAACTCAACTGAATAAGCTTGTCTTTACTTGGCATTACACCACTTAAACAATTCAGATTTGCTCCAATGCCTGACACATTAATATTGGGTAATTCAAATATTTTTTTGTAAAATTCCATTAAGTGCTCACCCATAATGCCTTCACGCAAATCACCCAATTCAATCATAATAATAATTCGGTGAATCTTATCCTGTTTAACAGCTTCTGCAGATAACCACTTCATGGTCGTAAATTCTGTATTAAAGCTAACATCAGCATATTTTACCACATTTGCTAAGCTTCTCTTTGCGGGAGGTTTTATGTAGATAGTTTCTTTGTTTGGATTTATGGCTTTAATTTTTTTTAAATTTGTCAATCGGGCGTCACAAACTTGTTCATCACCTAAAGATAAAACATACTCCAAAAAGGTTTTATTTCCGCAAAGCAGCTTCAAAACAGGCGCCCATTCCTTATTATGCCTTTTAAATAACGATTGCAAAAACGAATAATTATTTTCTAATGATTTCCTATTGAGGGTTATAAAAGCCATTTAAGTTATTTTTTAATTGATAAATAGACAATGGAAGATAGTGAAATTCCAATTAATATTGGATCAAAACCAAAAGGAATTTTTATTTCAAGAAAAGTTAAGATTAATGTAGTAGATCCTCCTATAAGCATAGAATATAAAGCTGCCAAGGGCTTTCTGTTTTTTGATAATAGAATTCCCATCACAGGTACCAATAATCCTGATACCATAAATGAATAGGATAGCAACATCAATTCCAATACGCTTTGCATAGTAGTGGCAATAATTATTGCTGCACCTCCTACAAAGAATGTGATAATTTGAGAAATTCTTATCGTCTTTTTATTAAGATTTTTAAGCCCCAATATATCAGTTACAAAATTACCGGAAGCTGCAAGTAAACAGCTATCGGCTGTTGACATTATTGCAGAAAAATAGGCTGATAACATCAATCCCATTAAACCAACTGGCAAGACATGTTTTAAAAGCAAAGGCATACCCATTTCAGGATCCATGCCAATTTCACTTTCAAATCCGTCGGAAATAAAAATACCTTTTGCAGCTGCAACTCTTGAAAATAATCCAAGAATTACACCCATAAATGCCATTGTGGGATATTCAAAAAGTCCTGCGATAAACCATGCTTTCTTTGCTGTCTTTTCATCTTTACACGCATAAATTCTTTGATAAAGTGTCATTCCAACAAACCAAATTGGCACAATAATTACAAACCAATTTACAATTTGAACCCAGGAAACATTTTGCAATGAAAAATATTTGTCAGGAAGCACTTCAACAATCGCTTCATAACCTCCAAGGTAGTTGTAAGCAATAGGAATTCCAACAAAAATTAATCCTCCCATTAAAATTAACCACTGAAAAGTATCGGTATAAATTACGGCTTTCATTCCGCCAAAGGCAGTATAAACTAATGCCACGCTTCCCATTATCAGTAAAGCTTCATTTAAGTCAAGAGAAGGAAATGTACCAACAGCCAACTTTGCCCCGGCAAGAAATTGAGATGAAGTAAAACCTAAATAGCCAATAAAGGAAATAATACCGGCGACCATAGCTACTGTAGTTCCGTAACTGTGCTTCAAAAATTCGGGAAATGTTAAAAAACCATGCAAATTGCCAAGCTTAACAACTTTAGGTATCAAAAAAACGGCGCTTAACCAAGCGCCTATAAGTCCAGTGAATAACATCCACGAACCGGATATCCCCATAACAAAACCAAGCCCGCCCAACCCAATAGAAAATCCACCGCCTACATCTGTTGCAACAACGGACAGCCCGACGTGCAAACTACTCATTTCACCTCCACCAACGTAATAGTCTTTAACGTTTTTATTTTTATTAAAAAAATAAAACCCAATTCCTAAAACTAAAATCATGTAAACAGCAAAAACAACAATGTCTAAAATAGCCATATCAGTTATTTCTGTTTTTTAAATCGCATTTCTAAGTATTTGTTTTCAAAGCCTAATTTTTCATATAAAAATTTTGCCGGATTGTTTGGTTCTACGTGCAAAGAGACATCTCCATCAGCTAATTCTATAGCTTTGTTCATTAGTTTTTTACCAATACCTTTACCTCTAGCATTTTCATGAACTGCAATATAAACGAGAATGTTTTCAGGAATATATCCCGCCATTCCTGTTTTGTTCACTATTGTAATACCTTTAATTTCATTGTTTTCCAGAAGACTCAAAACAAATCCACCAAGTTCTTCTTCAGAATCCTTAATTGCGAAATCAAAACATTTGCCAATATCTTCCTTTTTATCACCATATTCCTGTAAATGCTGAAATAAAAATGAAATAACCTCCTCCTTTTCTTCTGCTGAAGGTTTTGTGGTTTTATTGTAAGTTTTAAAAGTCTCCATATCTATTTTTCTTCTTGATTTCTTAAATCCTGTATGTAAACCGCCTTTGCCAATTTCATTCTGTTCTTAACCGATTTTTTAGTAAATTGTTTCTGGTCTCTTAAATTATTGATCAGTTTTGTTCTTCTTGTTTTTTGTTTGTATCTTTTTAGCGCTCTATCAATGTTTTCGCCTTCCTTTACTTGTATAATGAGCATATTTCTTGTTTTATTTTATTGATTATCATGCAAAAATACGAAATAGTTTCTATAGAAACTATTGAAACCCATTTATAATAATTCAACAAACAATAAATCAATACCCTTTTAGCCTTATTTAATGACTATTATTTAGATGGAAAACTTAATCTTTCTATCTTTTCGTTAGCAACTATTTAAGAGGAAAATCAATACAATTTTGAAGTCTGAGCACAATAATCTTATGTTCCTAAATAAATTATTCTGAAGTGATAGTTGGTGAATCGTCTATTTCATCAACTTCCATAAGTTCGGTTAATATGTCAATGCCATCGATAATGGTTTTAAGTTTTTCTGGCGGAAGCGCTTGAAGTTTTTCACTTAATTTTTGCTGAAAAGTGAGTGGCGCATTTTGGATAAGTGAAATTCCTTCTGCTGTTAAAGAAATTAAAGTGATACGCTTGTCGGTAGATTTAGGAAGTTTCACAACCAGATTTTTTTTCTCGAGCCTTGATATAATCCCTGTAATGCTGCTGGCATTTAAATTCAAAAAAGCTTTTAACTTTGAAGGATTTGCCCTATAACCTTCCTGTTCCTCTAAAAATTGCAAGCATAACAATTGCGGAATACTCACGCCAAGTTCTTTATCTACACGCTTGCTTTCCAAATTTATGGAACGCACAATTCTTCTGAGTTTTATTAAAATTTCTATAAAAGTCATGCTTCAAAAGTAACCAAAATATATTAGCAACTTCTAAATTCAGTAATATCCAGAGATGTTTTATGACCCATTATCAATTCACTGACCAATTTAACTCCTAACTTTTTGGCAATTTCCACACTCCAGGAACCTAAGGAAATCACAAATTCATCTGCTTTAAATTTGGACCACCACTCTCACCGGATTTCCAAAAGTGTGGGCGTCAACGCAAAAAAAGTTTTTCTATTCATGGTAATATTATAAAGACAGAGTCGTTAGTTTTCCGTCAATTGTTCGTGAAATCCACAACGGGTTTTCATTTTTCAATTCGTTAGGTAATAATTCATTTGGCCAGCTTTGAAAACTAAACGGACGAACCCAACGTTTTATGGAATTGATTCCCACCGCAGTAAATCTGCTGTCCGTTGACGCCGGATACGGACCGCCGTGAACCATTGCGGCACAAACCTCAACACCTGTTGGAACTCCGTTAAAAATAATGCGCCCAACCCTGTTTTGAAGCGCATATATCACCTTTTCATAATTTTTTGATTCTCCGTTTTCCGCCAAAACCGTTCCTGTTAACTGACCTTCCAAATTGGCGATTATTTCTTCCAATTGTTGCGCATTTTCACATTGGACCACCATTGAAAATGGCCCAAAAACTTCCTGATGCAATGTGGTGTTTTCTAAAAAAGTGGCACCTTCAACTGTTGTTATGGCCTGGCGGCCAAAATTCACCGAAGTTTCATTTGAAAAACTTGCGGTAGTTTGCAAACCTTTTTGTTCTTGCATTTTAGCTTTTTTAGTTTCATAAGCGCCAATAATGTTTGGATGCAACATGCAAGTAGGTTCAATATTTACAATTTCATCTGATAGTTTTTGAATAAAATTTGTTAATTCAGCTCCTTTTATGCCTAAAATTAATCCGGGATTTGTACAAAATTGCCCCGAACTTAAAGTGATGGAATCCGCATAAATCTTTGCCCAATCCTTCCCTTTATTTTTAGCGGCTCCTGGTAAAATAATCACTGGGTTTACGCTTCCCATTTCCGCAAAAACAGGAATGGGTTCTGGACGCTGTGAAGCCATATCATACAACGCTCTGCCTCCGCCAACGCTTCCTGTAAAACCTACCGCCTTTACCTTCGTGTGCTTCACCAATTTAACGCCGACCTCAATTCCGCTGCTGTTTAAATTTGAAAATACGCCGTTTGGCATTCCTGTTTTTTCGGCAGCATTTATAATTGCCGACGCCACCAATTCTCCAGTTCCTGCATGCATTGGGTGAGACTTTACAATAACCGGGCAACCGGCAGCTAATGCTGCAGCCGTGTCTCCGCCAGCAGTTGAATATGCCAACGGAAAGTTGCTCGCACCAAAAACGACTACAGGCCCAATAGGAATTAACATTTTACGAATATCCACTTTTGGTATTGGTTGTCGATTTGGGTCTGCGGCATCAATAGTTGCTTCCACCCAAGAACCTTCTTTTACCAAATTGGCAAAGGAACGCAACTGCAAAATGGTTCTTCCTCTTTCGCCAATTGCCCTGCCTTCCGGCAAACCAGATTCTGAACAATAGGTTTTAATCAGCTCATCGCCCAAAGCTTCAATTTCATTAGCGATTTGATTTAAAAATTCACTTTTTTTGCATCCTGAAATACTTCGGAATAATTTAAATGCTTCCGAAGCCAGTTCAACAGCCATCTCAATTTCTTCTTCAGAAGCTTCAAAAAAAACGACTTCGTTCTTCTTATTTGCTAACGGATTAAATGTTTTAAATATTACTTTCCCTGATGATGCCAATAGATTTCCAATATAATTTTTTCCTGTGATCATCTTTTATATTTTGGTATGTTAGATTGTTAGTAAGTTAATCAAAAAAACACCTCAAAACAATTTTTAATTTCATTTATTAATTCCCGCTTTGGAGTCGTTTTAATTGATCGCAGGTCTGTTTTTTAAAGCTTTTTCAATAATTGCCAATACTTTTGCCTTTTACAATTTTAATCGATTTTTTTATCAGAATTCTTTTTTCATCAAAAGTAAGGGTGCTCGCTTCGTCTAAAGTGCCTCCAAGAATAATTCCACTAACGCCTGCAACTAATTGCGCTTTAATATTTACTTCAAAATTTACCAAATCCAATGTGGCTTCATCCGTAAATTTTGTTCTAAACGAAGGCCTTACAACACTCCATTGTATACTCATCATGAGAAATTTTAATTGTATGTGTTAAGCTCTGTTATTTGTTGAAATTTACTTCAGCCTTCTAACTTTCCTGCCAAAATAATACTTTCTGATTTTCGACACTAGCTTTTTTTTTATCCATTCATAATAGTATTTTACCTTATATTTCTCATTTAATCAAAAAAATAGACTAATTTCGATGCATATTAACAGATATGAAGGTATTGCCATTTAAAATTCCGAAACCTGAAAATGTAAATTTATACATTCAAAAATATGATGGTGAGTCTTTTTATGAAAAATTGCACCAACATCAGGAAATTCAAATAAGCATATTTGTTGAAGGTGAGGGCACTTATATTATTGGTGATTGTGTGGGAGAATTTAAAAAAAATGACATTTTTGTAATTGGCGAAAATTTACCGCATATTTTTAAAAGAGATGCTGCCTTTGAAAAGGAAACTGTAATGATATCCTTATTTTTTTCAAAGAATTCCTACGGAGACCATTTTTTTAATTTGCCCGAATTTGAACATCTCAACACCTTTTTTTATGATGCCGTTTTAGGTTTTGAAGTGCTTTCCAATAAACCGGAACTTTCCTTTTTATTAACGAAAATTGATGCCTATTCAAAATACAAACAGTTTACTTCTTTTTTATCTATTCTGTCTTTAATCTCCGAAGCTGAAAAACAAACATTGTCATCATTAATAAATCTCAAAAAATATGATGGTGATGAAGGGAAACGGATGAGCGATATTTTTCAATTTACCATGAATAATTTTCACAAAGAAGTTACATTGGATAATGTTGCAGATATTGCAAATATGACACCCAATGCCTTTTGCAGGTATTTTAAACAGAGAACCAATAAGACCTTTGTGAATTTTTTAATTGATATCAGAATTGGAAATGCCTGTAGGTTGCTGACCAAAAACAACGATTTAAACATTACCGAAATATCATACGAGTCAGGATTTAACAATCTGGCTAATTTTAATCGAAAATTTAAAGCGATAAAAGGCGTAACGCCTTCTGATTACAGAAGAAAACAATTGTAACTTTGATAGGGGAACTTTGGGACTTCTGAACTTCAAAATATTTGATTTTACAACTTTTTAACTTTCAAAACCTAATTCCTTTTGCAGTTTTTTAGTCAAGCCTTTTACAACTAAATCATACGAGTGGTCTATTAGTTCTTTTAGCAGGTTATTTGGTAAATTCCCTTCTATATTAATGGTGTTCCAATGTACTTTACTCATATGAAAGCCTTCAATAATTTCACTGTACTCTTCCCGCAATTCAATAGCTCTTTCAGGGTCGCATTTTAAATTAATAGTTGAAGGCTTATGCTCCAGTCCTGAAAGCGCAAACATTTTACCGGCAACTTTAAAAACCAGTGTTTTCTCATCGAAAGGAAAACATTCAGTCACGTATTTTTTGGAAAGACAATAGTCTCTAAACTCTTCGATATTCATAATAAACAGTTTTTTATCACCAATGAAAGATAGGCATAAATTTATTCAATAATTAATTCCAAAAGGCTGCATGACAATGATTCCTTACCTTTTCTATAAAACAGAAGTCAGCAAAAGAATTACAATAGTTATCATGGTGATTGATGAAATCCCAATTGGAACCCATACGGGTGCTATCCAAGGACGGGGTATCAAAAAAAGAACATCCATCGTATTAAAACTTGACGGCCATTTAATCAAAAGGTATAGTGATAGATAATAAAACAAATCCCAAAACGCAAATGTCCAAAGAAAAACAATCATTACGTCAATCCAGGTTTTCCCTACCAATAGTGCTAAAATTACAAGCATCAATATAGTGGCTATTTCCCTTGTTTTCTCAATAAAAATATAGTGTTTTGGAATTTTTTTGAGTAATTCTCTATTTGATTGCGAGCCATCAATTCCAAGTGCCTTACGAAGATAAACCACAGTTACCCCTTCTAAATGAGCCATAGAGATTCCAAAAACAGCTAACAATAAAAACTTTTCCATCATAAATTTTCTTTTTTGATTTTAAATAATTTTCATATAACGTTTTAGGGTTACGATTTCATTGCCTTAAATCCGTAAGGATTTTCAAACAAGAAAGCAGGTTAAATATACAGAAAGTTTGCTGGACTGTTACCAAATCCAGCAATGAATTATCCTAGATATTGGTTGTAGTTATTTTACAATCCCCTCCATCTTTTGAGTTTAAGTTAGAAATTTTTAATATTTTATCAAATTTTAATAATCAGAACGAATCTATGCATTTTAGATTAAAAGCTATTTTGTTAGAGTAAATCCATCATATAATTAATTCTTTGTGTTTTACGCATAAAAAAAGCAGCATTAAAAGCTGCTTTTTTTATTAACCTAATTTTAGATTAGTTTTTCAATACAGGGTTTAAATTGGCAATTACATTAAATGTTGGCGGTTGTGCCAGGTGACGTTTAACCGGACATTGCGCAATTACATTTTTAATGGCACCCACATATTTTTCAGGGAAATCAGCCGGTAAATCTACCACAATATCAATATCACTGACCATATTGGTCATTCTGTTGTAATTCATTTTTTGTGTGATGCCAACTTCATCAATCGGTAATCCTCTTTGAAGCATAAACGATTTTACAAATACTGCCGAACACATTCCTGCAGTTGCCAAAAATATTAAAAAAGGAGATTCTTTCATGGTAATTTCAGCTCCATTCATAAATGGAACAATACTACCGTTTTTATCAAATTTTATTTGTATTTCCATAATTAACTATTTAATTTTCAGCAAAGTTATTGCGATAACAAATAGCAATATGTAACAATAATTACGTACAATACCAATTCAACATTTAAAAATTTAATATGTATAAATCAGGAAGTTATTTTAAATAAATCCGAAGCTATCCCATCAGCTAAAAATTTACCTTTTTTAGTAGTGACCAAAACTTTGCCAGAAAAAGAACGTAATTCAATTTCTAACAAACCCGATTTTATATGACGCTCTGCATTTTCTTTTAATTCTTGTAAATACATCGCGCCAAATTCTTTTTCAATCTTTTGAAAAGAAACGCCCCAAATAGTGCGTAAACCTGTCATAATATATTCATTAAACCTATTTATTTCCGTAAGCTGCTCTTTTTCTGAAGGTAATTTATCAGAAAGCAATGCGTTGATGTATTTTGCGTTGTTTGAAACATTCCAACTTCTTTCAAAACCATTAAAAGAGTGCGACGAAGGGCCTATTCCTAAATAGTTGTAGCCTAACCAATAAGAAGTATTGTGTCTTGAAAAATAAGCAAGTTTGCCAAAATTTGAAATTTCATAGTTTACATAACTTCGTTTTTCAGTTTCTTCAACTAAAATATTATAATGTTCCAAAGCCAAATTTTCATCAACAGGAGGAACTTTTCCTTTTTCTATCAACTTATGCAATACCGTTTTTTCTTCAACCATAAGTGCATAACTGGAAATATGTGGAATATTAAAATCGAATGCCATTTTTAAATTCGATAACCATTTTTCATGACTCATATTTGGCAATCCATAAATTAAATCCATGGTAATATTGTTGAAATATTTTGTTGCCTCAGTTAAACATTTTTTCGATTCTTCGGCAGAATGTGCTCGATTCATAAATTTTAAATCGTCATCAAAAAAAGATTGAATTCCTATGCTCAATCTATTTATCGGAAGATTTGCCAACTCCTTAATTTTCTGGGAAGATAAATCATCGGGATTAGCTTCCAGGGTAATTTCAGCATCTTCAACCACTTCATAGTTATCATAAATGGTGTCTATCAACAATCTTAATTCGTCAATTGTCAATAATGAGGGCGTTCCTCCGCCAAAATAAATGGTTTCAATTTGTTCCTTATTGTGCTCGTCCTTTCTTAACACCAATTCCCGATTTATCGCTGTCAGCATTTCTTCTTTTCTTTTTAATGAAGTTGAAAAATGAAAATCGCAATAATAACACGCTTGCTTACAAAATGGTATGTGTATATAAATTCCCGCCAAAATACTGTATTAATTATTCTATAAATGTACAATTTTTTTAAATTATTATAAAAAGTGATTTTTGTTACCTTTTTTCTAAAAATGTATCGTAAATTTGATAAAAACCGACCAGTTATGTATGCATATATCGTATCATTTAAGGTAAAACACGGAGCAGGAATTACATTTGTTGAACTTCAAAAATTTGAGGCATTGACCGAAGCAAAACCTGCCGGCTTAGATCATTTTCATATTTTTAAAGACAGAGTCGAAGAAAATAAGTATTTTTTGGTTGAATATTGGAATTCTAAAGAAGACAAGGATAAATTAGAAACTTCCAAAGAATATCAACTTTTTCGTGAACACAGAAAATTGGTGATTGATAAAAAATGTGAAACTTACGAATGTGATGTAATTGTTTAAGAACTATGTTTAAGAACTATGTTTAAGAACTATTTAACTCTATTTCCGTTCTGTTTCACAAAAGCACCCCAGCCTGTATAATTTTTTTCTGAAGTTATATTTCCGCCATTGTAAAAATGACAAACTGCAGCGGCCAATCCGTCTGTGGAATCTAAATTTTTTGGCAATTCTTTTATTTTTAACAAACTCTGCAACATTTTTGCTACTTGTTCTTTACTTGCATTTCCATTGCCGGTAATAGCCATTTTAATTTTTTTAGGCGAATATTCCGTTATCGGAATTTCTCTTGACAAACCTGCAGCCATCGCAACGCCCTGGGCGCGTCCCAATTTTAACATAGATTGTACGTTTTTTCCAAAAAAAGGTGCTTCAATCGCAATTTCATCGGGATGGTACGTATCGATAATATGAATGGTGCGTTCAAAGATTAGTTTTAGTTTTAAATAATGGTCATCATATTTTTTGAGCATCAATTCATCCATCCGAATTAATTCCATATTTTTATTGATAACTTTTATTAACCCAAAACCCATGATGGTTGTTCCCGGATCAATTCCCAATATGATTTTTTCTGAGCCCAATTAGTTGTTTATTTGTAATTTCAAATGTACAATATCTTAGACAAATATAAACAAGCGATCATCTTTCTGCTAAAATTAGTGATTGTTGCTGGCGCGTTTTATTTTATAAGGCATCAGTTATTTACAAATGAACTTTTATCGTTTACACAATTGAATCAACAAATATCCATTCTCTTTTCTGAAAATATTTGGTTGCTTTTGCTATTGCTTTTATTTACCGATGTTAATTGGATTTTGGAAATATTTAAGTGGAAAACATTGGCTTCACATGAAAAAAAAATTACCTTTTTTGAAGCTTATGAACAGTGTTTGGCTTCCTTAACCGTATCCATTATCACCCCCAACAGAATAGGAGAATACGGTGCAAAAGCGCTGTATTTCGAAAAGAAACAGCGAAAAAAAATCATGGTTCTAAATCTGATCGGAAATTTAAGTCAGCTAACAGTTACCATGGTTTTCGGTATCTTCGGAATTTTCTTTTTAAGCGCCTATTTTGAAATTGGTTTGTTCTCTTTTAATACACGCAATTTCCTTCTGACAGCAGGTGTTTTGCTGCTGCTTTTTTTAATTGGAAAAAATTCAGGAATTATAAAAAAAATCAAAGAATATGCTCATAAAATTTTTAATTATTCAAAAAAATTACCATTGAAAATTTTGACAAAAACGTTTGGTTACGCTGTATTTCGTTATCTGGTATTTTCGCATCAATTTTATTTTTTTTTAAGACTTTTTCAAGTGGAAGCTGATTATATCACGCTCATAAGCTTGATTTTTAGCACGTATTTAATAGCTTCAATTATTCCAAGTCTGGCTATTTTTGATTGGTTAATTAAAGGTTCTGTTGCAGTATTTATTTTTGGCTTTATTCATATAAATCCATTAACAATTGTATCCATTACTACTTTTATGTGGCTATTGAATTTCGCCATTCCCGCGTTGATAGGAAGTATATTTGTGTTAAACTTTAAAATGGTCACCGACAAATGATTTTCATAGTCTTTATAATTTCGGTTTTGTATTTAATGCTGATTACGGCTTTTATCTTTGGCTTTTATAAAAGTGACGTTGTTAAAAATAAAAATACAACACCTAAAAACAGGTTTTCAATTGTTATTCCATTCAGAAATGAAGCGCACAATTTACCCGATTTATTACAATCGCTTTTAGAAATAAAGTATCCTACGAATTTCTTTGAAATTTTGCTGGTGAACGATGATTCCGAAGACAATTTTATTGAAATTATTAAAGAATTTACGAGACAAAATCCGAATCTTAACTTGCGCCATTTACAAAATATTCGAAAATCCAAATCTCCTAAAAAAGACGCCTTAAATACTGCCATTAAATTATCGAATTTTGAATGGATCGTTACTACAGATGCTGATTGTTTGGTTCCCAAATTATGGTTACATCTTTTCAATCAATTTATTGAAGAAAAGCAATCCGTATTTATAAGCGCTCCGGTAAAATTCAGCTGGCAAAATTCATGGTTGTATCATTTTCAAAATTTGAATTTCATAAGCTTAATGGGAAGTACCATTGGCGGTTTTGGAATTGAAAATCCATTTATGTGCAATGGAGCCAATTTATGTTACCGTAAAGCCATTTATTTTGAACTTAATGGTTTTGAAAGCAATGCAGAAATTGCCAGCGGAGATGATATTTTTTTGATGGAAAAAATGATAAAAGCCTATCCGAAAAAGGTGAAATTCTTAAAATCAGATGAAGTGATTGTGGAAACCAAGGCAGAAAATAGTTGGAAGCTGTTTTTACATCAGCAAATACGATGGGCTTCTAAATCAGCTTCCTACAAAAGTTTTTTTGCAAAATTTGTTGGACTTTGTGTTTTTTTAGAAAATTTAATGGTGCTGGTTTTAGGAATTTCAGCGTTAATATTGCCTGAATTTTGGATTTATTTCATTCTAATATTTGTCGCAAAAGCAATTGTTGATTTTATGCTAATCACCCAAACTTCCGTTTTTATGAAAAACACAAAATCGCTGAAACACTTTTTAATCGTAAGTTTTTTGTATCCCTTTTTTATAGTTTTTACAGGATGTCTATCAGCATTTAAAAACTACGAATGGAAAGGTCGAAGCTTTAGAAAATAACAATACAAAACTCAGCTAAATTGAGCTTACCCTATGGTTTTACGCCGAAAAGCACATTGGTAATACTTTCAATATTCATCCACAAATAAATAATCACAAGCAACAAAATAGCCAAAACAATGCCTCTTTTGTAATTTGGTTTTTTCGCTTTTTTAAATCGAGGTTTCATAAGATATTTTTATTTATAACTGTTTTGGTCACTATTGACCTTCAACTTTCAGTATTTTTGTCTTTTTTCTCTTGTCTATTTTCTCTTTTCCAAATATTCAAACTATTTTTTAGTAGCGCGCAACATTTCTCTTTTTCCGGGTGGGCCAGGCAGTTTTTCAACTAAAAATCCGACTGCAAGCATCGCTCTTCGCACGCTTCCTTTGGCACTGTAGGTGACTAAAACTCCACCAGTCTTCAAGGATTTGTACATTTTTTCAAATATTTCTTCTGTCCACAATTCCGGTTGAACCCTTGCGCCGAAAGCATCAAAATAAATGAGATCAAATTTGTTCTCATCATTTATATCATTAAAAAACTGTTTCCGCTTCAATAGAGAAAAATTGGGCGAAATATCGATTTTGACTTCCCATTCCTGTTGGTGAATTTGATTAAAAACAGCAGAAAATTCACTTGCATTTAATCGATTAACATAGTTCATTTTTGCAACTTCTTCAGAAACGATTGGATAGGCTTCAACACCAACATAATCAATATTTAGATTCTTTTTTGGCGCTTCCAAAAAAGTAATGAAACAGTTAAGTCCGGTTCCAAAACCTATTTCTAAAATGCTTATATTTTGATTAGAAAAAAGTGATAAACCATTTTTTATGAAAACATGTTTGGCTTCTTGAATTGCACCATGTTTAGAATGGTATTGTTCATCCCATTCTGGAATATGGATGGTGGTAGAACCATCAGCAGTGATCATTATTTTTCTTTCCAAAATTTATAAAATTAAAAATGAGCATTATTCATCAAAAAAAAATGACTTTAAGATCCTGTTTTTTAGCAATTTTATGTCATTTTAGATTGCGATATTTTTTATAATAAAATAAAATAAATCAACTTAAATATGTCAATAATGTAATTTTATTTTATTCATATTGCTCATATGAATATTTTTTCCCAAATATATTAAAAATAAGGGAGTAACCTTCAGGAAAATTAAAACTGTGAATTAAAAAATTATAGTAAATTTGCGTAAATAAAATATAGACTTACGATGGCTTTACATATTGAAAAAATTACAAAATCGAAAATTTCAGAAGTTGATTTTAACAATTTAACGTTCGGGATAAATTTTACAGATCATATGTTTGAGTGTGATTATGAAAACGGAAAATGGCAAACGCCACAAATTGTACCATACCACCCTTTAACTATGGATCCTTCTGCAAAAGTTTTTCATTATGGCCAAGCCGTTTTTGAAGGAATGAAGGCTTATAAAGACGACAATGATGATGTTTGGTTATTTAGACCCGACCAAAATCAGGAAAGAATTAACAAATCGGCTGAGCGATTGGACATGCCTGCTTTTCCAAAAGATCTCTTTTTTGAAGGTTTAAATGAATTGTTGAAAATAGATAAAGATTGGGTAAAAAAAGGAGGGGATAACGCGCTTTACATCAGACCTTTTATTATTGCCACAGAATGTTGCGTATCTGCATCCTCTTCAAATAGTTATAAATTTATGATTATTTGTTCCCCTGTACAATCCTATTATTCAGGTGAAGTTAAAGTGATTTTTGCCGATAAGTTCAGCAGATCTGCCAACGGAGGCGTAGGAGCGGCAAAAGCCGCAGGGAACTATGCTGGATCCTTTTACCCAACCAAATTGGCACAACAGCAAGGTTTTCAGCAAGTGGTTTGGACAGATTCATGTACACATGAGTTCCTGGAAGAAGCCGGGGTAATGAATGTCTTTTTCAGGGTAAATGACACCTTGTTGACCGCACCTGTAAGTGATCGTATTTTAGACGGCGTAACCCGTAAAAGCATTATTCAATTCGCTGAAGATAAGGGGATTAAAGTTGAAGTAAGACCAGTCAGTGTTTCCGAAATTGTGGAAGCAGCCCGTAAAGGGGAGTTACTGGAAATGTTTGGTGCAGGAACAGCTGCGGTAGTAAGCGTTATCAATGCTTTTTCAAATAAAGGAGAAAACTTTGAATTGCCAAAAGTGGAAAACAGTTTTGCCGCCATGATAAAAAAAGGCATCGCAGATATTCAACGCAAAAATGCAGAAGATAAATTTGGCTGGACTTATAAAGTAAAATAAACGCAATTAGGTTAACTTTGCCAAAAAGCATACATTTATTGCATGAAAACTATTAAAACAATCGGATTTATCATCCGATTGTTTGGCATATTATTTGGTCTTAATCAATCAAAAAAAATAGAATATGACTACGTTAGAACAAGCTGAGAATGAACTTCAGGAAAAAGGATTTTTAGATATTAAAACTCCTAATATTGATTACGTAAAAGAGATAAACAAACTTAGAATAGAAAAAAATGCCGTTATTCTTGCGCATTATTACCAAGAAGACGCCATACAGGATATAGCAGATTTTGTGGGTGATAGTTTGGCTTTGGCGCAACAAGCCGCTAAAACAAGTGCTGATATTATTGTTTTTGCCGGAGTACATTTTATGGCGGAAACCGCCAAGATTTTAAACCCGTCCAAAAAAGTTTTATTGCCCGATTTAAAAGCCGGCTGCTCATTAGCAGACTCTTGTCCGCCAGCCGATTTCGCCGCTTTCAAAAAACAACATCCAAATCATTTGGTGGTTTCTTACGTAAATACTTCCGCAGAAATAAAATCAATGACCGATATTGTTTGTACTTCCTCAAATGCCGAAAAAATCATCAATTCAATACCAAAAGAGCAGCCCATTATTTTTGCTCCTGACAGGAATTTAGGTGCTTGGCTGATTAAAAAAACTGGTCGGAATATGGTGCTTTGGGATGGAGCGTGTATGGTTCATGAAGCTTTTTCAATAGACAAAATATTGAAATTATACGCTGAAAATCCAGATGCTGAAATTATTGCACATCCTGAATCTAAAGAACATTTATTGAAAGTTGCCAAATATGTTGGTTCTACTTCCGGATTGTTAAATTACGTAGAAACAAGCAATGCGAAAAAATTTATTGTGGCTACCGAAGTTGGTATTTTACACAAAATGCGTGAAATAGCTCCCGACAAAATTTTAATTCCGGCTCCGGTTGACGATGACAATTGCAATTGCAGCGAATGTTTTTATATGAAAATGAATACAATGCAAAAATTGTATTTATGCTTAAAATATGAATTGCCCGAGGTTAATGTAGAGGAAGAATTAAGGAAAAAAGCATTGGTTTCTATTGAACGTATGCTGGAACTTTCTAAATAACAATAAATCAAATGAATGCTGAAAAAAAATCATACAACTCCGATTTTCTAATTATCGGTTCGGGAATCGCAGGGTTGAGTTTTGCTTTAAAAGTAGCAAATCACTTTAAGGATGCAGCAGTTACTATTATCACAAAAAGCGAAAAGAGCGAAAGCAACACCAAATACGCCCAAGGCGGAATTGCTTCTGTTTGGAACAAAACCGTCGATTCATTTGAACAGCATATAGAAGACACCTTAATTGCCGGCGATGGTTTGTGCGATGAAGAAGTGGTAAGAATGGTGGTGGAAGACGCTCCTGCCCGACTCAAAGAATTGATGGATTGGGGTGCCATATTTGATAAAACTTCCAAAGGAAATTATTCTTTGGGAAGAGAAGGCGGACACTCTCAAGACCGAATCTTACATCACGAAGATCTTACAGGCGCAGAAATTGAACGAGCACTTATTGCACAAGTGGAAAATACCAAAAATATTCAATTTTTATCTCACCATTTCGCCATTGAATTGATTACAGAACACCAGGTTAAAAAAAGGCAAACCTCTGTATCAGAAAAAATAACCTGTTATGGCGCTTATGTTTTGGACGATAAAAAAAATGTGGTAAAAACATTTGCGGCAAAAGTTACGATGTTGGCTTCAGGAGGAAATGGACAGGTTTATTTTACCACCACAAATCCGGTAGTTGCTACAGGCGACGGAATTGCAATGGCTTATAGGGCAATGGCAGAAGTTTCTGATGTTGAGTTTATTCAGTTTCACCCAACCGCTTTATACAACCCCGGTGAATACCCGGCTTTTTTAATTTCAGAAGCTGTGCGTGGTGCCGGCGCTATTTTAAGAGATTATTACGGCAACCGATTTATGCATAAGTATGATGAACGTGAAGAATTGGCATCACGGGATATTGTTGCAAGAGCCATTGATCACGAACTTAAAATAAGCGGAATGCCTAACGTTTATTTGGATTGTACGCATTTGGAATATGAGTCTTTTAAAAAACACTTTCCAAATATTACCGAAAAATGTATGACCTTGGGCATTGATGTACGCAAGGATTTTATTCCTGTCTCACCTGCGGCACATTATATTTGCGGCGGCGTAAATGTGAATAAAAAAGCAAAAACCTCCATTAAAAATTTATATAGTGCCGGTGAAGTTACCAGAACCGGTCTTCATGGCGCAAACAGACTGGCTTCAAATTCTTTGTTGGAAGGTATTGTTTTTGCCCATAGAGCCTTTGAAAATTTAACCCAACGATTTGAAAAAATTAAAACCCCGAAAAATATTCCTGACTGGAATGATAGTGGTGTGGTGAAAAATATGGAGAAAATTTTGATTACGCACGACAGAAATGAAGTGAAAACAATTATGAGCAATTACGTTGGGATTGTTCGTTCTAATGAACGTTTATTGCGCGCAGAGAGAAAACTTCACGTTTTATTCGAAGATAACAAGCGCCTTTATGATCATTCTGAACTTTCAGTTGATTTGTGTGAACTGAGAAACTTAATTACAACCGCTTTTTTAATTACACGATTTTCTAAGGAAAGAAAAGAAAATCGGGGCGGATTTTATAATGTTGATTTAATAAAAAAGGAGCTTTAACAGCTCCTTTTTATCTACCTTTAAATTACCATATTTTAACCCTGTCATCTGGTTCCAAATACATTTTATCCTCTGGTTTAATATTAAAGGCCTCGTAAAACGCATCAATATTTGTTAACGGTATATAGGCCCTAAACATTCCCGGAGCATGTGGGTCGGTTTTTATTAAATTACGCAACGTATCCTCACGCATTTTTGTGCGCCAAACTGTTGCCCAAGATATAAAAAAGCGTTGTTCTCCAGTAAATCCATCTATTTTTTCAGGTCTTCCGTTTGTTTTATAAAACAATTCCAGTCCTTCTAAAGCAGCATTCACACCACCTAAATCACCAATATTTTCCCCTAAATTGTAGGTGCCGTTTAAATATACTTCAGGCAATGCCTCCACGGCACTATATTGATCAGCTAATTTTTTTCCAAGCACTGTAAATTCTTCCAAATCATCAGCAGTCCACCAATCAACTAAATTTCCATCACCGTCAAATCTAGAACCTGAATCGTCAAAACTATGTGAAATTTCGTGACCAATAACTGCTCCTATCCCACCATAATTAACGGCTTCATCAGCCAAATAATTATAAAATGGTGGTTGTAAAATAGCTGCCGGAAATACGATTTCATTATTTGTCGGGTTAAAATAGGCGTTTACCGTTTGAGGTGACATATGCCATTCTGATCTATCTACAGGATTTCCCAATTTTGCTATATTTTTATCAAAATTCCATTTTCTGGCATTCATTGAATTTTGGAAATAAGAACCTCCCTCTTTTACGCCAACAACTTCAAGAGCCGAATAATCTTTCCATTTATCGGGATAGGCAATTTTAATGTTTAATTTATGAAGTTTTTCTAATGCTTTTTGTTTTGTATCATCACTCATCCAAGGCAATTTTTGAATTCTAATTTCATAACCTGCCATTACATTTTTAATCATTGCCAAGGCTTTGGCTTTGGCTTCCGGCGGAAATTTTTTATCTACATATAATTTTCCCAATGCTTCACCAATGACACCATTTATGGAGCTTAAAGCTCTTTCATCGCGAGGACGCTGTTGAACAGCACCTGTTAATTCTTTACTGTAGAATTCCCAATTCGCAACTTCAATGTCATCACTTAACATCCCAGCAGCACGATCTATTGCCGTCCATTTTAAATATAATTTAATATCATCAATTGAACTTGCTTTGATGATGGAATCCATTGCTGCCATATATTTTGGTTCCCTAACAATTACAGTATCCATTTTAGAAATACCAATACCCGTAAAATAGTTAGTCCAATTTATAGTAGAAGTTAGCTCGCCTAATTCCTCGATACTTTTTGGATTGTAAGATTTTCGGCGATCTCTAGATTCTTCTTTGGTAATTCTTGGTTCCGCTAAATTATACTCATAATTAAAAATTCTTTGCGCATTTTTACTTGCGAGTTCCTGAGAATCGCCATAAAACTGAAGCATTTTTGCAATATGTTCAATGTATTTTTCTCTTTTTAATTTTGTGTTCTCATCTTGATCTACATAATAATCACGCGATAAACCTAATCCTGCCGGTGAAACATACCCAACATATCTATCGCTGTTTTTTAAATCGTTAGAAATATAAAAATTATAAAACCCAATGCCGCCATAAGGCGCGCTTTCAATTAATAAGCTGTTCAAATCCTCCAAATTGCTAACGGCATCGATTTTAGCTAAAAAGGGAAGAACTGGATTAATTCCCTGACTGTTTCTTCTTACAGTGTCCATAATTGATTCATAAAAATTTACTGCTTTTTCCTGATCTGACATTGCAGTTAATTTTCCTTGTGTATCTTTTAATTTTGGAGAATTTTGTTGTTTGATAGCTTCATTCAAAATTTCTAAAACATCAGCATCAGTTTTTTTTCGAAGTTCATCAAAACTTCCCCAACGAGTTCTGTCGGCTGGAATTTCGGCATTATCAAGCCAAGTCCCATTTACATATCTAAAAAAATCATCAACCGGACTTACGCTAGTGTCCATATTTTTTATTTCTAATCCAGGTGTGTGTGTTTCTTTCATTTTTTCTTGTGCGCTAGAAGTGTAGTTTATTGATACTGCTGCAATTATCAGCAAAAACAATTTATTTGTATTCATATTTATAATTATTAAATTAAGTTATTATTTTTCTAAAATTTTTAAAATATTGGGTTTAAAATAATTTGAGCCTTTCAAAACTTTGCCGTCTTCTCTATAAATTGGGTTGCCATCGGCACCCAGTTTACTCATATTGCTGCGTTGAATTTCATTAAAAACGGCTTCAATTTTGTGCTGCATGCCGTGTTCTAAAATAGTGCCGCATAAAATATACAGCATATCTCCCAAAGCATCAGCCACTTCAATTAAATCATTATTTTTGGCAGCTTCCAAATATTCTTCATTTTCTTCAGCCATTAAATCGAAACGTAATTTTAATTTATTTTCATCCAATTTCGCGATTGGTTTATGTTGAATTCCCAAACCAAATGCTGCATGAAAATCCTGAACAGCTTTAATTTTGTTTTTCATTTAAGTAATTTTATTTTAGTAGGTTAATAATTTAGGTAAACTTAAACAATAATGAAGACGGCGCATTTTTCAGTACAAATGCCACCAATCGCCAACGTTTTGTAATATATGCTTTTTTTCGTTTCTGTTTAATTGCCGTATAAATTTGTTTGGTTGCTTTTTCTGTTGATGCCATCCAAAATGTTTTGCCAATTGCCATTGAGGTATCCACAAATCCAGGCTGAATATCAGTTACGTAAATTTCGGCTTTACTTCTTTTTCCTTTCATCCAAAGCGACTCCAAATAGTTTACCTGAAATGCTTTTGATGCAAA
>Ga0209414_1000162_pt1 | contig 30358 bp, 29 predicted proteins | sample LakVidmifraction_4_FD_181154 | JGI IMG/M metagenome (GOLD analysis project Ga0209414, IMG submission 181154) | Hypersaline microbial communities from Lake Vida, Antarctica - Brine Hole Two &gt;0.2 micron (SPAdes) (version 2) | ecosystem: Environmental > Aquatic > Non-marine Saline and Alkaline >...
AAAAAAAACAACGGCGAAATATTAATTGACAAAGTCATTCCTTGCCCATATTTATCGACTAAATTCGTATAGTCTCCAAACATCAAGTCCATTGTGTATTTACCAAATTTTGTGGATAAATCCGATGAATTTATTATTTGCATAAACTCATAAGGACTTACATAACCTAATGCTTCTGAATACCATCGTGTTAACCCTTCTACACCAATGACTTCTTTAGTTTTCACATCCACTTTACTTTGGTAGGCTGCTGTAAATTCTTTGTTTACAATAGCCATTTTTATATGTGAAAGTAGCCTAATTTCTTTGTCTAACAGATCTGCCATTTCTTCTTTAAAAGTGATAACTTCTGAATCACTTGAATCTTTGACATATTTCATAGCAACTGAAACTTTTCTAAACAAGGCATCGAAGGTATTTCCATGAAGCGGGTAATTAACAACTGCTTTATAAAAATCAATGTCATAAGAAAATTCTACATTTCTAGCCAATTGATTATAAGTTTTTTCCAATTTGACCACAAATGCTTTCGCATCCTTTTTATCATCAAGCCAAACAGAAAACTCGTTGCCACTGGTTCTGGCGATCATGTTTTCCTGAGTGGTAATTTCTTTTAAAGAATCCCCGATTAATTTAATAATTGTATTACCATTTTCATAACCAATCAGAGAATTGATAGCTTTGAAATCTTTAATGTCTAGTTGAATTAAAGTTGCTTTTATTTCTTTGTTTTCAATTTGTGCCTCTACAAACTCTTTAAATCTATTGTAATTTGCCAAACCACTTAATTGGTCATAATACGCTAGGGATTCTATTTTTTTTCGCTGTCTTTCAAGATTATCTGTTGATTTTTCTAAAGAATCAACCATCTCATTGAAGCCACTGACCATTCTACCAATTTCTTTATCATGATATATAGTTCTTACTTCTTTATAATGACCTATAGCAACAGCTTTCATTGAATCAATTATTTTATTTATTGGTCTGTTGATCCCTTTTACAAAAGTGACAGACATTATTGCCCCAATATATAATAAGATAATGGAAGCAAGAATAGAAATTCTTAAAATAGTATTTGCTGCTGAATTAAAATCAACGAGGTAAGCAGTACCAACTAAAACCAAATCCCAGTCATCTAAAAATTTAGAATAACTTACTTTTTTCCCAATATTATCTGAGTTTGGAAAAATCCAACTATAGTAGGTAAAGCCACCACCATTTATTGCTTTTTCTATTTGGTCTTGGACTAAGTAAAACTATTCATTATCAAGGTCAACAACGGACCAAACATTTTCACCTTCAATATTTGGATGCATAATTTCGTTACCATCTAAATCATACATGATAAAATACCCATTCTCACCAAAATTAACTTGGTTGCTTAGATTACGGGTACCATCTTTTCGTCTTTCTCCAATTAACTGAGTTTTAATTGCTTCTAACACATCTTCCCGCTTCATTTCGCCAGAACGGACAAAATTATACCTACTTTCAGCGTATAACTCTGCTAGATTTACACTATTTTGTAAAATTGTTTTACCTTTTTCATCTAGTTCTTTTTTTGCTAAAAAATAACTTGTTAAACTACTTACCAAGATAGAACCTAACAAAATTATAACAATGAAAAATATTAATCGGTTGCTAAGGGAAACTGCATACCAGGGACTTTTTCTATTCATAGTGCCTCCAATAATAGCCAATCTATTTTATGAAACCTTCAAATAATATCTATACCATTATTATACACTATTCATTACAATATTAATATTTTTTTTGACTTAAATGCTTTTTTTTATAATTATTCCAAAAAAAAATACCTTTATCAGGTATTTAAATTACATCATCTTTTCAATTGTTTTCAATAATTCTTGAATCATCTCTTTTGTATATTCTTCAGTACCGTTCACCATGGCATTTTTTAGGCACCCCTTGGTATGTTCTTCAAGGATCTTTAGTTCAACTTTTTTTAGAGCACCTTTCACAGCAGAAATCTGATTCAAAACATCAATACAATACTTTTCATCATCAATCATCTTTCTCACACCGCGAATTTGTCCTTCTGCTTTTTTTAAACGAATGGTTAAATCAATTTTTTCATCTTTATAAGCTGCCATAACCGCTCCTTATAATACTTTATAACCCGTTTCAGTAATGATCTTGCCAATTATTTCTTTATTTAAGTCACTGCCTTCTACTGTCACTTCACCATTTTCTAAATTGACTTCTACATTTTCAATATTTGATTCTTTTAGTAGTGCTTCTCTAACTGCTTTCTTACAGTGTCCACACGTCATACCTTCTACTTTTAATTTCATAATTATCAACCTCCATATACCCTTACCCTGTATATGCATTATACATCAAGTGACACTAAAAACCAAGAATAATTTACTTATTCCTTCTAATATACAGCTTTTGAATATTTGGAAACACCTCTGCAGTGAACATTCCTAACAAAATCAAGAAGGCCCCAATCAGCCCAGGAGTAGATAAGCTTTCATTAATTAAGAAGTATGCAAACATGGCGGCAAATACTGGTTCTGTTATATATATTAAAGCTGTATGTGTTGGTGTTGTATAGCGTTGGGCTACCGTTTGAACAATAAAAGCCCCAGCGGTACAGATTATCGCTAAAAACAAAATATTCCCCCAGAGTTCCATGTTATTCGGAAGTATAAAGTCACCTTCAAAAAAACTTCCAAACAAACCTAAAACACCTACCACTCCAATTTGAATGATACCTAGAAGAATAGATTCCCCATCCTTCGTGTAACGATCAATTACAATAATATGAAAAGCAAAAGCAAAGGCGCCAATCAATGTTAGGATATCACCAATATTAATTCTAAGACCTGATTTCACACTCATTAAGGTTAACCCAATAAAAGCCAAAATTGTTCCAACAATTGCTGGATTTGATGGCTTTTTCTTTAGTATTAAGGTTGATAAAATTGGAACAAGGACAACATAAAATCCAGTAATAAAACCTGAATTAGATACTGTTGTATATTGTAAGCCAATTGTTTGGACTAAGTAGCCCATGAAAAGAACAAAACCAATAATTGACCCATGAATTAAAGTTTTCTTATTTAAGCGTTTAAATTTTTTATAAAAAAACAGTGCCGACAATAAAAACGCTGTAATAAAACGTACCGCAATAAAATTAAGTGGTGCAATAAAGTCTAATGAATTTTTAGTTAATATAAAAGAAATGCCCCACCCCAATGTTACAAAAATTAAGGCTAAATCTGCTTTAATTTGTTTTGTCATACCCCACCTCAGTATCTTTTACTTAAATTTTTTAAGACAACTTTCACTTCTCTTAGATGACTATTATACTAAACGTCTAAATTGTACTTATCAATTTTATTATATAAAGATGTTCTATGAATATCTAACACCTTAGCGGCTTCTGTCTTATTTCCATTACAATTTCCTATTACTTTTTTGATTTGTCTTATTTCAGCTTCTGCAACAGTATCTTTTAACCTCATACTTTTGTTAATTTTTTGATTAGATAAGTCTATGATACTTTGGGGTAAATCATCGATTTCAATAATAGAATTCACTGATAAATGCATGCATCTTTCTATACAGTTACCCAGTTCTCGAATATTCCCGGGCCAATTATACCCTACCATTATATCAATAGCCGCTCTACTAAACTCTTTCCCTTTAATTTTATATTCTTTTCCGATTTTTTTACTTATATGATTGATTAAAAGTCTAATATCATCTTTTCTATCCCTAAGAGACGGCAATTCCAAATGTACAACATGCAATCGATAATATAAATCTTTTCTAAATTTATTTTTTTCAACTAAGGATAGCAAATTTTCATTCGTGGCAGCAATTATTCTAATATCTAAATCAATAATTTTACTGCTACCTAATCTTTGAACTTCTTTTTCTTGTAATACTCTTAGAATTTTCGCTTGCATTTCCATTGGCATCACACCAATTTCATCAAGAAAAATACTTCCACCATTGGCCATTTCAAATTTGCCAGGTTTTCCTTTTTTATCCGCTCCAGTAAAAGCGCCTTTTTCATACCCAAAAAGTTCAGATTCTAATAGGTTTTCAGGTATAGCTGAACAGTTGACTCTAACAAAAGCACCATAATGTCTCCTACTTGCTTTATGAATGCCATGAGCAAATAATTCTTTTCCTGTGCCACTTTCACCAGATATTATTACTGTTACAGGACTATGCGCCGCTTGTAAAGCTATTTTTTTTAAGTACATCATCTCTTCATTTATCGTAATTATATGATCAAAGGAATATTTTGCTGCTTCCATATTTTTTATTTCATCTTTGTAGTAATCATAGCGCTCTTTTAGTTGGCCAATACGTTTAGCTAAACTCTCTAACTCACTGATTTCCTCAAAAAGTATTCGTCCAACAACACTTATTACTTTTTCATTTTTAATAATAGGAATTCTACTGGCAACAATTTTCTTGCCATTAATTTCCTGAATAGAAGCTTCTTCTCTCTCACCAGTTTCAGCGACTATATGTAATCTTGTGTTTTCTATAACATCTGTAACATGTTTCCCAATAGCATCTTTCGGATCAATATTTAAAAATTTACCATAGGATTTATTAAATTGAGTAATATATCCTTCCGGATCAATTGCTACTATCCCTTCATAAGCATTTTCAAAAATCATCTTATAAATTTCTAAATTTGTTTCTGAAACGTGTAATGCATTTTTAGCAATCATTATCGCGTCGATGTCATTAAATATCGCTATGGCTCCAATCAAATCATCTTCAAAAAATATTGGCGCTCTATTGGTTATAACGATTTTATTATTAATATTCATTTGTTCTGAAGAGATTTTTTCTTTCATCTTTAGAACTTCTGGTAATTTCGTATCAGGTATAAGATTAAAAATGCTTTTTCCAATGATTTTTTCCCTTGAAACATCAAAAAAATCTTCACATGATTTATTATATATAATAACATTATTATTTAAATCAATTGCAATAATACTATTCTGTATTGAATCCACTATTGAACTAAACCACTCAACTATACTTTTTACATTCATTTCCTTCACCCTCAATAACTATTTACTATTATTATACCGTTAATAGAGGCATCTTTAAAGCAAATTTTTATTATTAAAAAAATCACCCCAATGATCATGAGGTGATTAATATCTTAACTAGCAAAAGCTTTAATCATTAATGGAACAATGGTATGTAAATCTCCAACAATTCCATAATCGCAGATTCCAAATATATCGGCATCCTTATCTTTATTAATTGCAATAATATAATCAGAGCCATTCATCCCTGCTCTATGTTGTATTGCACCAGAGATCCCACAGGCAATATATAGCTTTGGTTTTACAGTTTTACCTGTTTGACCTACTTGATGGTCTTGATCTATCCACCCTTCATCTACAACAGCTCTAGAGGCACCAACTTCACCATTTAAAGCTTTTGCTAAGGATTTAATAATACTAAAGCCCTCTGGATTTCCAACGCCTCGACCACCAGAAACAATAATATCTGCATCTTCTAGATTAACACTTGCTTTAGCTGCTTTAATAATTTCTTTTATTCTAGTCAAAACATCTACATCACTAATATCTGAAGAAACATTAAAAATTCTTCTTTTAACAGTCAAATCAATATTTTCTCCTAGATTGACATTTACTTCTTGTATATCGCCAATACGACTTTCATCTACTTCAGCCATATTCATGACACCCGGTCTAACAGTTGACATTTGTGGCCGATGGTCGGGACAAATAATAGTTGCCATTAGATTACCACCAAAGGCCGGTCGTGTTTGTAAGAGAATGCCTTCTTCTTGATCAATGGCCAATTTAGTGCAATCCGCCGTTAATCCTGTTTTTAATCGTGCAGACAGGCGTGGCCCTAAATCCCGTCCATTATGTGTCGCACCTAATAGAACAATTTTAGGCTTATAAGACTCTATCAAGTCCGTTATTACTTTTGTGTAAGTACTTGTTCGATAATCCTTAAGTTTTTCATCTTCTATTATATATATATGGTCAGCTCCATAGGCAATAAGTTTTTTTGCTTCCGCTTTTATATTTGAACCAAGAACAATTGCAGACAAATCTTCATCAATAGCATCAGCTAGTTTTCGACCTTCTGAAACCAACTCAAAAGAAACATTCATAAGTTTGTTTTCTCTTTGTTCTGCTATTACCCATACACCTTTATAATCCTCTAAATCTTTTTTAACTTTTTTCTTTTGACTTATTGTAATGGCATCCACTGGACACGGTTCAACACAAGCACCACACAGAGTACATTGATCTGCATTTACGACAGCTATGGCCTCTTTCATTTTTAAAGCATCAAAAGGACATTTAGCGATACATATTTTACATCCAATACATTTATCTTCACTTATTATAAGCATAACAACCCTCCCCTTTTAAACTATTTTAACATCTTTTAGAATATAAATTAATTTTGATACCTTTTCTTCCGGTGTACCCTCTAGGATTTCACCTATTTTTTCATGAGTCGGCACAAAAGTCTTTTTTACCTTTGTTGGTGAGCCATCTAATCCTAAACGTGATTCATCTAACGCTAAGTCCTTAGCTGACAAAGTTATAACATCCATCTTATTGAATGCATTGACGACACCTTTTATGGACGGGTATCTGGGTTCATTTATTTTATCTAATACAGTGACAAGTACTGGCAGTTTTGTTTCAAGGACACTATAGCCATCTTCTAAAGCTCTTTGAATTTCTATTAAATCATCTTTTATTTGAAATTTAGTCGCATAAGTTACTTGAGATATTCCTAAATTCTCTGCTATTTGGGGACCCACTTGTGCCGTATCGCCATCAATGGCTTGACGACCACAAAAAATGACGTCAAATGCCCCTATTTTTTCAATAGCCTTTGACAATACGTAAGAGGTTGCCAAAGTATCAGAACCTGCAAAAGCACGGTCACTCACCAGTATAGCCTCATCAGCACCCATGGCTAAAGCTTCTTTCAGCGCCACTTTAGCTTGAGGCGGACCCATGGTTAATACAGTTACTTTCCCACCTACTTTTTCTTTTAAACGAAGGGCTTCTTCCAGACCATGTTTGTCTTCTGGATTGATAATACTAGGGACACCTTCTCGAATAAGGGTTCCTTTTTTAGGATCAATTTTAACTTCATTTGTGTTAGGGACTTGCTTGATACATACAATGATATTCATTTTTTACCTCCTTATCTTAAAAGTGAACTGCCAATAACCATTTTTTGAACTTCTGTTGTTCCTTCATATATTTCTGTTATTTTAGCATCACGCATTAATCGTTCAACTGGATATTCTTTCATATAGCCATAACCCCCTAAAATCTGTATGGCTTCTCTTGCAACATCAACTGATATATCTGATGCAAAGTATTTAGCCATTGCTGCTTCAGTAGAAAAACCTTTACCACTATCTTTTTTCATAGCTGCTTTATAAACAAGATTTCTAGCGGCTTCAACTTTTGTAGCCATTTCTGCCACTTTAAATTGTATGGCTTGAAATTTTCCTATTGGCCGACCAAATTGTTCTCTCTCTTTTGCATATTTTACTGATTCATCTAATGCTCTTTGAGCAATACCTAATGCTTGGGCGGCAATACCAATTCTACCACCATCTAATGTCCCCATAGCAATTTTAAAACCGTAGCCTTCTTTTGCTAATAGGTTTTCTTTCGGTACTTTACAGTCTTTAAATATTAATTCTCTTGTATCAGAAGCATTAATACCCATTTTGTCTTCTTTTTTTCCTAAGGTAAAACCTTCTGTTTCTTTTTCAACTATAAAGGCACTAATGCCTCGTGTCCCTTGACTCTTATCTGTCATTGCCATAATAATAAATAGATCAGCATATCCTGCATTTGTTATAAATATCTTATTGCCATTGATTATATAGTTGTCTCCATCTAAAACAGCCGTTGTTTTTTGACCAGCGGCATCTGTGCCAGCATTGGGTTCAGTTAAACCAAAAGCACCTAATTTTTCACCACTTGCTAGGGGTACTAAAAATTTTTGCTTTTGTTCTTCTGTTCCATATTTAGCAATTGGATCCGCTGCTAAAGACGTATGGGCAGATAAAATAACACCATGCGTGGCGCAGGCATAAGATAGTTCTTCAACGGCAATGGCATAACTTAAAGTATCAGCGCCAGCGCCACCATATTTTTGAGCGAATGGAATACCCATAATATCAGCATCTGCCATCTTCTTTAAATTGGCGACTGGAAACTCACATGTTTCATCAATTTCAGCAGCAATTGGTTCAACTTCTCTTTCTGTAAAATCTTTTAAAACTTTTCTAATCATTTCTTGTTCCTCAGTTAAATTAAAATCCATTGAATCCTCCTTAGTTTCTATATGGTAATCAATTACTTTACCGACTTTTTAATCTATCGTTAAGTCTACATCATACTGTATTGCAATTCTCATTCCAACAAAAGATTGTTAAAGTTTAGCCATTCTTTATATAAAAAGCAAGTTCACTTTATCATATGTCGATATTTATAGACATTTATACAGATACATAAGTCAAAACCCTATACGTATGGGCCTTTAAGCGTATATAAAATTCTACATCTGTTTATTATATGTCGATTATTTTATACACACTTGTGTTTCAGTTAGAAATAGCCACTTGAATCATCTCTAATACAACTATATTTTAACATATTTATGGTGTTTGTGTTAATTAAATCACAAATAATCTTATACTTTATTTACTAAACAACAAAAAAAGATAAGAATTTTTATAAAATCCTTACCATTAATTTTATTTAATTTTTAAACTATTTGATTATTTTTTCAATATCTTTTATCACTTGAACACTCCCAGGTGTACATAAATTTTTCTCTTCATTTGTTTCATAAATCGCAAAAGCATACTCACGGCAACTCTTATAACCGCAAGCGCCACAATCAAATCCCGGTAGAATTGCTTCTATCTTCATGACTTCATCTAGATTTATATCAATTTTACCAACGACATCTTTTTCACTGACAAATTTATTAACCAAATACCCTAGTAATATAATCCCAGGCAATGTCAATAAATAACGACTGGCGGCAAAGGGTAGGCCAAGAAACTTTACTTCAACAATTAACATTGGAATTTTCATCACTGCCCAAGAACTAATAATGATCACAATATTACTAATACTTGCCCCCTTTGTTAATAGTGTTTGAGCAAAGGGAAAAGCAGCATAGATCGGACCGGCTGATACAGAACCAAGGAATACAGATATCAATTTTCCTTTTAATCCAGAGTTTTTTCCAAAGTGATTTACGATGATTTCTTTTGGTACCCAAACGCCTATAAGACCTGAAATAATCATCACTGCCGGTAATATTTGAAACATCTCGATAATGAATCCCCATGCTATTGACACCCCTTTGTAGAATAATGCTTGGTTATAAATAAAAGCAATCCCATAAGCAATCAATGCAACAATATTAATTTTATTCTTTTTAATTAATTCAATCATAGAATAATCACCATACCTATAGCAATAATTAATGCTAAAAGAAAACTAAATCCATTTCGAATAAAAGCAAATTTCTTACCAAAATGTTTAATCTCAATTGGTAAGGTGGCTATTCCAACCATTGTCAATGTGGTAATAAAGGCAGCAATGCCTACTAAGTTCGCACCACTTTCAAACAATGAAGAAGCTAAAGGAAATGCAATAAATGCTGGAATTATTGTAATTGCCCCTATAACGGCTCCGTAAAATCCACTTAAGAATAAACTGCTATTGCCTAATAAATCTTTAATGAATTCTGGTGGGATGAGTGCCAATAATAGACCTATTAAAAATAAAATTCCAAAAATACTTCCCACAGTACCTAAAAACATATTTTTAGCCATCATTAAGCTCTTTTTTGTCTTTCCCTTATCTTTAAAAAAAGAAAATAGGATTGCAATGATTGATACTGATAACAATACGACGGTATTCATAACGCCTCCCTTAAATTTTTTTGTTTATTGAACTATTTATAGTATAATCTATGTATAGAAGAATGTCTGTAACATATGTTACGTAGGAGGTGACAATTATTTTTAATCAATTAATTAATTGTGAATTATTTAAAAATTTGTCCATTGAAGAGATCCATTCCCTTTTATCAAAAGTTAATTATTCCATTAGTACGTACAAAAATAATGAGACGTTATTTATTGAAGGCGCACCTTGTGATGAATTAAGTATTCTATTGAAAGGGTCTATACACATTGAATCCGTCAATTACTCAGGAAAAGTCTTCATTGTTCAACAATATGGTCAAAACGAAATTTTCGGAGAAGCCTTAATTTTTTCAAACAAACATTATTATCCGGTAACTGTCGTTGCACAAGAAAATGAAACGAAAGTTATGTATTTAAGAAAAACAGATATCCTTAAACTTTTTCAGTTTAATCAAGACATTTCCGCTAACTTTATTAGTATTATTTCTAATAAAATGACTTTTTTAAGCCAAAAAATTAGATTATTGGCGTTAAATACGATTAGACAAAAAATGTCTCTTTATTTACTCGACAATTATAAAGGAAAAAATGCTTCAAAAATACCAATTTTAGGCAGCAAAAAAAATATTGCTGATTTATTTGCTGTCACCCGACCTTCCCTTTCAAGGGAATTGATTGCAATGAAAAAAGATGGGATTATTGATTATGATTTAAACTATTTTTATATTAAAGATTTGAAAAAACTGAAAAACACTTTGTTAAAATAAAAAGTCGACTATTAGCCGACTTTTTCATATTTCTATTATTTTTTGTAATTTTTTGGTGCAGGAGATTTTACTACTAACAATTCTAAAACTTCCTCATGTTTATTTCTAACATTCATTTTTGTATCAAATGGCATCTGTAAAACTTTACCCTTAGGATAAACATGGTCCTCTTGATCATCTAATTGGATAGATAAATTGCCTCTTAAAACTGTCATATAGACATTTGAATTTGCAAAATGTTCTGGTAAACCTTCTCCAGTGTTAAACGTCATATGAATGTAATTAATATTCTCATCCATTATTAACTTTTGTACTTTCTTTTCATCGCCTGTGTAGTATTCAAAAACTTCTTCAATCATATATTTCTCCTTTTCAATCATTATCTAATAACTTATTTTAAATATAACATACTCAGATTGGTTTTTACGTTGCTATTGCAACAAAATTATTAATTGATTTACCTAATTATTTATTTTTACCAATACTATTCTTTAAATAAATGACAGGACACAAAATGATTTGGTAGAACTTCTTCTAACTGAGGTTCTTGAGTAATACAAATTTCTTCAGCATAATTACATCGATCAGCAAATCTACACACTTTCTTTGGATTAATTGGTGATGTTATTTCACCTTTCAATATTATTTTTTCAACTTTTCTATCTAAAGTTGGTCGGGGTATAGCAGATAATAATGCTTTCGTATATGGATGAATAGGATTTTCAAATAATTCTTCTGCAGAAGCTTTTTCAACAAGCTTCCCTAAGTACATTACTGCAATATCATCGGAAAAATGATTTACGACTGATAAATCATGTGTTATAAAAATAAAGGTTAAACTCAGTTTTTCTTGCAACTCACTTAATAAATTAAGAATTTGAGCTTGTATTGAAACATCTAAGGCGGATACAGGCTCATCACATACTATAAATTCTGTATTCAGAGAAAGGGCTCTAGCAATACCAATACGTTGACGTCTACCACCATCTAATTCATGGGGATAAACATTTATCAATCGTCTTGACAAGCCAACTAAATCCATAAGCTCTAATACCTTTTTAAATCTTTCCCCTTTATCTGTTATAATTTTATTTAATTTTATAGGTTCTTCAATGATTTCACTCACTGTCATTCTTGGATCTAAGGATGAAAAGGGATCCTGAAAAATAATTTGCATTTCTTTTCGAAGTTCTCTCATTTCTTTATTACTAACAGTATGAACATTCTTGCCCTTATAAATAACTTCTCCATCCGTGGCATCTAATAATCTTAAAATAACTCGCCCAGTTGTTGATTTACCACATCCAGATTCTCCTACCAGTCCAAGGGTTTTCCCTTTTTCAATCGAAAAATTAATATCATCCACTGCATGCAATTGACCTTTAGGAGTATCAAAGTACTTTTTTAAATTTTTTACTTCTAAAATTATTTCTGACATTTTTCCCTCCTTTTAAAGATCATCACAACCCAACTTATATTCTTTATTGTCTTTGTATAAGTGACATTCGACAAAATGCTCCTCTGAAAAAAATATTTTTTCTGGTTCTTTCTCTTCGCAAATGCTCATAACATAATCACATCTATCACAAAAATTACACCCCTTTGGTAAGTCGTAGGGATCCGACATTAATCCTTTTATAGGTTTTAATTTATTTTTTCGATTATCAATATTTGGAATAGAATTAAACAGCCCCTCTGTATAAGGATGTTTTGTCCTTCTAAAAATGTCTTCTAATGTGCCTTGTTCAACAATTCTTCCCGCATACATTATTGCAACATAATCACACACTTCTACAACAACACCTAAATCGTGTGTAATCATAATCATTGACATTCCAAATTTATCTTTCAAATCTTTCATCAGTTTTAACACTTGGGCTTGAATGGTTACATCTAAAGCCGTTGTTGGTTCATCAGCAATCAAAAGTTTAGGGCTACAAGATAAAGCTATTGCTATTATAACACGTTGTTTCATTCCACCAGAAAATTGATGGGGGTACTCATTTTTTCTATCTCTTGGAATACCAACAAGTTCTAGCATTTCTATTGCTTTCTCTTCAGCTTTTTCCTTATTTAATTTTTGGTGAATAATAATTGCTTCAGCAATTTGATCAATAACTTTTATAACCGGATTTAAAGCAGTCATTGGGTCTTGAAAAATCATGGATACAATCTTACCTCTAATCTTTTCCATTTCTTTTTCAGAGGCATTAATTATATTCACATCATCTAAAGTTATTTCACCACTTATTATTTTGCCAGGTGGCATAGGAACTAAATTTAAAATAGATAATGCAGTCGTTGTTTTACCAGCCCCGGTTTCACCAACCAAGCCTAAAGTTTCTCCTTTTTTAATACTAATATCTAATCCATTAACAGCTTCCACAATACCATCTTCAGTAAAAAAGTGAATGTTTAAGTCTTTAATATCTAATATTGTATCTTTCATAAATAATCACTCCTATTTTAGTTTTGGATCCAAAGCATCTCGTAAGCCGTCACCAATTAAGTTCAAAGAAAGAACAGATAAAACAATTGCTAACCCCGGAAACAATACAATATACATTTCATCTCTTATATATGCTCGACCAGAAGATAACATACTTCCCCATTCTGGTGTCGGCGGTTGAACGCCTAAACCAATAAAACTTAAGGAAGCCGTTGCCATAATTGCTGTTGCTACTTTTAATGTCGCATAAACAATAATTGGTGCCATAGAATTTGGTATAACATGCTTAAGAATAATAACATGATCTTTTGCACCAATAGCTCTCGCTGCTTCTATATATTCTTCATCCTTAACACTTAAAACCGCTGCTCGAACAACCCTTGCAAAACCAGGAATATTTGCTACACCAATTGCAATCATTAGATTCAACATACTCGGCCCTAAGGCAGCAACTATTGTAATTGCCAATAGTATGACTGGAATCGCTAAAACAACATCTAAAAGACGCATAATAATATTGTCTATTCGACCACCATAATACCCTGCAATAGCACCAAAAAATCCACCAATGGATAAAGCAATACTCACTGATATTAATCCGACAAATAAAGATATTCTCGTACCATACACTATTCTAATAAAGATATCTCTGCCAAATTCATCTGTTCCAAACCAATGGTCTATTGTTGGTCCTTGAAGTCTTTCTCTAATATTCATTTTTAGTGCATCCTCATTATAATCTCCAATTAACGGAGCAAAAATTGCCATACATAGAAATATAATTATTAAAATTAAACCAAAAATTGCTGTTCTACTTCTCTTTAATCTTCTCCAAGTTTCAGCCATCAGACTACGCTTCGCTACTTCATTTTTATTTTTTATATTTATCTTTGCTGCTGCTGCTTCAGTCATTATATTCCCTCCTTTATTTGTAGTCTGCTCTAATTCTAGGGTCAATATAAGCATATAAAATATCAACCGTTAAATTAACAATACTAAAAGCTACTGCAAAGACAATAACACAGCCTAAAACCATAGGTGTATCTTTTCGCTGAATGGATTCCACCATTAATCGTCCAATCCCTGGCCATGAAAATACAGTTTCCGTTAAAACTGCTCCACCTAAAAGAACCCCAAATTGCAAACCTATTACGGTTATTGCAGGTATCAATGCATTTTTCAAGGCATGTTTTTTAATAATATTAAACTTACTAACACCTTTTGCCTTAGCAGTACTAATATAATCTTGACGAATAACTTCTAACATCGATGACCTCATTGTTCTTGTAATGCCTGCTGTTGCAGCTATTGCTAAAGTAAAAGCAGGTAAAATAAGACTTTTCATACCTTCCATGCCACTTGAAGGAAACCAGCCTAATTTTAGTGAAAAAAGAATAATAAGCATCAAACCTGTCCAAAAAGATGGCATTGATATGCCCACAAGTGCAAAAATCATACCTACATTATCAAATATTGAATACTGACGTGTTGCAGAAATAACACCAATAGGTATTGAAATTAATATTGCTAAACCAATAGCACTAAAAGTCAATTTAAATGTATTCGGAAATCTTTGTGTTACTTCACTTAATACTGTTTTTCCAGTAGAATAAGATTGACCCATATCTCCCATTAGTAGATTTTTCATATAATTCCCATATTGAACAATTGTAGAATCATTAAATCCCATTTCTTCTCTTAATTCTTCCACAGACTCCTGAGTTGCCGATGTCCCCAAAATCATAGCCGCTGGATCACCAGGTGTTAAACTAATAATAAAATAAACTAAAAAAGTGACACCTAACATAACAGGAATTAACATTAAAAGTCGTTTTAAAATATATTTTAACATAATACCTCCATCTTTTAAAAAGAGTAGAACCTCATGTTTATGAGGTTCTACCACTCATTTAATATGTCTCACTTCTAATAGTGTATCTTTTCAATATTCCATAGCCCTTGTGGACTTAATTCTACACCTTTTAAAGCTGCATCAGCCCCAACCACATTATTCTTTACAAACAACGGAACGATTGGTGCTTGGTCCATAACGTACTCATGGAATTCATTGTATATTTCTTTTCTTGTCTCTAAGTCCAATTCTTCTCGAGCAGATACAATTAATTCATCTACTTTAGGATCATTAATTCTTGAGAAATTGAATCCACCAATACTATCCGAAAAATACAGTGGTGTTACTGTAGCATCTGGATCCGGGTTTGAAGTCCAACCCAATATTAATGTTTCATGATCACCTGCCATAGCCATATCTATAAAAGTTCCCCATTCTAACATGTTAATCTCAGCTGTTACGCCAACTTCCATTAAATTGGCTTGAATAATTTGTGCTATTCTCTTACGGTCATCACCAGAAGTCGTAATTGTCGTACTAAAACCATCTGGATAACCAGCATCTGTTAACAATTCTTTTGCTTTTTCTACATCATAGGCATAATCTGCTGCTTTATAACCTAACATTGATGGTGCTAAAACAGATTTTGCTTCTACGCCTGCCCCTTCAATTGCAACAGCCATAATAGATTCTTTATCTATTGCATAGTTGATTGCTTTTCTAACGGTTTGATTATTATAAGGTTCCTTTTCATTATTCATAGCAAAAAAATCAACTCTTGTAGAAGACTTTTCGTATAATTTTAAATCATCTGCATCTTTCACTTTATTCATATCCATTGTTGGTATTTCTTGAACAACATCAACTTCTCCTGTTTCTAAAGCAATTGTTCTTGAAGCCCCTTCTGGAATTACTCTAAAGGTTATTTTTTCACTTTGTCCCATATTGCCTTCATCAAAATAATCTGTATTCTTTTCTAAAACAACGCTGTCTCCAGATACCCATTCAACAAATGTATAGGGACCTGATCCAACAGGATTCTTAAAGGCATCTTCAGATTCAACATATTCCTTTGGTAATATTGACGCACCTGCATGTACTAAACTATATAAAAATGGTGCAAATGCAGTCTTTGTTGTGATTTTCACCGTGTACTCATCAACGATTTCTATTGATTCAACTTCTGCTAAAACGTGTTCAACTTTTGCTTCTTCCATTGATCTGTCTAAACTGAATTTAACATCTTCTGATGTCATTTCATTACCATTGTGAAACATAACACCTTCTTTGATTTTAATAACCCACTCAGTATCTGATGGTTGCTCCCAAGATTCTGCTAAATCAGGAACATATTCAAAATCAGTATTTAATCTAAACAAACGATTAAATAATAAAAATGACACAGCTTCTGATTTTATATCATTATGACCTTGAGGGTCTAATGAAGTAATATCAGAACTAAGTGCAATTGCAATATCTTTTTTTACTTCTACTACTTCCTCTGTATCAGGCTCTGTAGGTTCCTCATTATCTACCTCTGTAGATTCTTCAACTGGATCATCAGAATCCTCTTCTTCTCCAGGACCAGCACATCCTGAAATCATACTTACGACAAGTGCCAAAACTAACATCATTGCAAAAAGTTTTTTTAACATTTTTACCTCTCCCTTTCTATTCCTTATATATATTTAAAAGGTACTACCTTTTAACCTCTAAAACACTTTAATAAAATCCACTAACACTTCTTCTAGGTCTTTTACAGATTGTATTTCTACATATTCATCATCTCCATGCCAATAATTTCCTTTAGGCCCAAACTCAACAATAGGGATTCCTTTTTGAGCGTAGTATCTGCCATCTGATCCGCCATGCTGAACAGAGTATTGAATGTGCATATGAGGCATTACCCTCTTTAAAGATTGACTCAATTTTTGAGTGTATTTATTCTCCTTTAATCCATAAACTCCTGGTTCAATAGCTTTGACTATGACTTCTCCCTCAATACACTTTTGAATGGCTTTAATAATTTTATTTGGATCAATCTCCGGAACATATCGAATATCAAATCCCATAATGGAAGAATCAGGCACTCGGTTATAAATATCACCACCATTGATAAAGGCTAAATTTACTGATGAATTTTCATAAAATTCTGAACCTTTATTTAAAATGTCTAATTTCTTTATTTTTCGATAGTTATCATAAGCTTTTATAATTGCATTTTCTCCTTCCCAGGGTCTTGAGCCATGAGCAGATTTACCTTTAGTAATTACATCTATCCTTATAATACCCTTTGCTTGAAGAGATATGCATAAATTTGTTGGTTCGGTACAGATCACAAAATTTCCTAAGTAACCGGTATCAACGAGATGTTTTGTACAATTAATACCACCAGTTTCTTCATCAGTAACCAATTGCAACATTATTTTATTTTTTAGTTTCACATCTTTTAATCTTATGATACTTTGAATCATTGCAACACAGCCACTTTTCATATCTGCAGAACCTCTTCCGATAATTCTACCTTCTTTTTCCTTTGGTATAAATTGAGCATTACTTCCAGAAACCACATCTAAATGTCCATTTAGAATAAGTGTTTCTTTTCCTGAACCGATCGTTGTCACATAACTATAATATCCATTGTTTTCAATAATTTTCCCATATATTTTAAAAGATTCTAGATAATCTCGCACAAATCGAATGGCTTCATTCGCATTTTCTCTTGAGAAAGAAGGAAAACTAATTAATTTTTTTAGTAACTCTATTGACTCCATTAGCCACCTCCCTTAAAGATGCTTCCTAAACCAATTTAGTAATTCTTGATATCTTTTATACTTACTGATGGGCTTTCCCTTTACGGATAAAGAGTGGCTTTCATTACTAAAAAGACAAAATTTTGTAAGAACACCATGATAATTTAAAGCATTAAACATATTTAATGATTCACTATTATGACAGCGATAATCCATTTCACCGTGAATAAATAAAGTTGGGGTTTTAATCCTATCAGCATAGTATATAGGCGAATTTTTAATATACACCATTTTATTATTCCAAGGGGTATCATGGTTGCCCATATATTCATATATAAATTCATGGCCTATATCAGAAGATGTAAAGGCAGTCATTAAATTGCTTATGCCCCTTTCCGAAACAGCAGCTTTAAATCTATCTGTCTGACCAATAATATAGTTTGTCATATAACCACCATAGGATCCGCCAGTTATACCTAATCTATTCTTATCTATTTCAGGGTGCTTCTCTATGATAAAATCTACAAAACACATTAATTCCTCATAGGGTACAGAGGCAAATTTATCTCTAATATTTGAAAATGCATCTCCTCTGCCATCTGAACCACTAGGATTCATATAAAAAACAAAGTTGCCTTCTGCAGCTAATAATTGCAAATCAAAGGAAATAACTGATGAGTACATCATTTTAGGACCACCATGGATGACTAATATGCCAGGATATTTTTTTCCTTCCTCGATATTTCTTGGGGAAAGTACCCACCCATCATATTCTTCTTTATTTCTTATAAATTTAATCTTCTTTGGTTGTACAATATGATATTTTTTAAGCCAAGTATTATGATTGGTTAATTTTTTATTTTTAAAATAAATTTCTTGAAGTTTTTGTTCTTTTAAACCAATATAATAAATTCCCTTATCAGATACGATGTATTCATTAATCATTGTTGCATCGATTTTAATTTCTTCAACTAAACCATCTAAAGTGATTCTGTATATACTCTCTTTATTTCTTTTGACCAACTTGATATAAATATCATTTTTATATTTTTGCATGATGTTATCTTCATAAAATACTGTATCAGTTACAATACTTGGATGTTCACTACTATAATCAATTGAAAGCTTAACGGAATGCACTTTTCTTGTTTCACAATCTATAATCATTAACCCTTGGTTCTCATTTCTACTCTTTTTTAATAAATCAATCCCCCAAAAAACTATTGTTTCTTTATTAAAAGAAAGAATTCGACTAATTCTATAGTCACCCTTTATCAAGATCTTAAGTTCTTCAGCTTGAATTTCATAAATATATAAATAGGATACAATGGACTTTAATTTCATATTTTTTCTAGCATTAAATACAATTCTATTGTTTTCTTTGTCAAAATCAATTTGATCGATACTTATGTCTAATGATGATAATAACAAAATATTCTTAGCATCTAAACTTCCTTTAAAGAGACCTGTCATACGATCGCCTTTGACACCTTTATTTTCAATGAAAAATGGAGAATTAGTGCTGCATTTAAAAGCATTATTTTCATTGTACTTTTGAATTTCAGTTAGAAAATAAATGTTTTCATTGGCTATAATAAAATCTCCTAATTCAAAGGGAATTGTCGAAATTTTAATGACTTTCTTTGAGGTTATAGTATAACGGTAAATATTTGTCTTATTATTTTTTATTTCTTTTAAAATAATATTCTCCTTTTCAAAATAAAAATCATCAACTTCAAAGGAAAATTTCAATTCTAGTGTTTCTTCATTTTTTAAATTTAGTAACATAACATTTTTTCTATAACAATTACTGCTATATTCTTGTATGTTTTGAAAATACAATAAATAATCTTTAGCCTTATTAGTTTTTAAATTAGTCAGTATTTTATTTTCTATGAAACTTTTACACTCAAGTTTTTTTCTCATAGTTCTAGTCACCTCACCTTATTAATATGCAATTAACATACCAAATATTAATTTTTTTTAATATTTGATTGATTTTATTCAAATTATAAAGTAATATTATCTTAAGTGATTCATAAAGGAGGCACCATGAAATCAATTGCTATCATATCTGATTCTGCATATAAAAGAAATCGACCAAGTAATGTTGGTGAAATTATAAAGAATAATATTAATGAAGTTTTATCATCAAAGGTCATCATTAAAAACTATTTCATTGACGAATTAGATTCAAATGTAATGATAAAGGAAGATCTTGTTATACTCATGGCGAGAAGCAGAGTTTTAAAGATAAAAGAAAATGTTGAAAATTCAGATAAAATCATAATTGCAAACCGTACTTTTTTAAAAAAATCAATCCATCAACTCTATAAAATCCCTAAAAATAAGGATGTACTCGTTGTAAACGATAACATTGAAACTGTTTTAGAAACAGTTTCTACTTTATATAATATAGGTATAAAACATATTAATTTGATACCTTATGAAAAAAATAAAAATTATTCTCATATTGATTATGCTATCACGCCTTCTGAACCAGAATTTATTCCTGAACACATTACAAATATTTTTGATGTAAAAAATCGCGTGTTAGATATTCCCACAATGTTATTGATCATCAGACATTTATCTATTGATGATAAATTAATTCATAAAAATTTATATAATTACTACCAAAAAATATTTAGTTCTAATGATGCCATCACTCAAAATTATAGTAATTTTCTAACCCGTACTGAAGAACTTGATTATCTTCTAGACCTGTCCCACGATGGCATTTTATTAATGAACGATTCAGGAAAAATTCTTATTGGCAATAAAAAGTTTAAAGAAATTTTCAATTTAAATGAAAGCATTGAAAATAAATTTCTCCATGAATTGCTCCCTGAAATTAATTTTAAGAAGTATTATAATGATAAAGCCCAAAGTGATCTGATTAATTTTAAGAAAAAATATATTAACCTAGAGAAAAATGATATTATTCATATTACTAACGAAAAAAGAATATATATTAACTTTCAAGAAGTAACTTATATAAAAAAACTTGAACAAAATTTGAGCCAAAAGCTGCGTCAAAAAGGCCATATTGCTAGATATACTTTTGATGATATTGTCTATCAATCCAATGCTATAAATAAAATTATTGAAATGTCAAAGAAAATAGCAAAAACTGATTTAACAATTCTTATAACTGGTGAAAGTGGTACTGGAAAGGAAGTATTAGCCCAAGCAATCCATAATTACTCTTCAAGACACAAACAACCTTTTATAGCTATTAATAGTGCTGCTATTCCTGAAAATCTACTTGAAAGTGAACTCTTTGGCTATTCAAGTGGTTCTTTCACAGGGGCTTCAAAGAAAGGAAAAAAAGGTATTTTTGAAAAGGCAAACAATGGTACAATCTTTCTTGATGAAATCGGAGACATGCCTAAACATCTGCAATCAAAACTCTTAAGAGTATTACAAGAACAACAAATAACACCTGTGGGATCAGATAAAATTATTGATATTGACGTCAGAATAATAGCGGCAACTAATAATGATCCTTTGGAAATGATTAAACACGGGAAATTTAGAAAAGATTTATTCTATCGCTTAAATGTTTTTTCTATAGAATTACCACCCCTTAGAGAACGCATAGAAGACGTGCCTATTTTACTTAATTATTTTACAAATAATAATTATACTTGCAGTTCTACATGTGAAGAATTTTTATTATCCTATGAATGGCCCGGAAATATACGTGAATTAGATAATATTGGAAAATACATTAATACTTTAGAAGAAAACCCTGAAATTTCAATAAAATCTCTACCAAGTTATCTAATAAAACAACAGTCTAAATCTCAACAAAGTCTTCCCAATCATCATAGTTTTAGTGAAGAAAATATTATTCATGAAAAAACTGACTTTGGGTTGTTTATATCGATTTTAAAAGTAATTTATTTTTTAAATTCTATTGAAAAAACTGCCGGAAGAAAACATATCATAGATACTTTATTAAATAAAAACACTAAAATAAAAGTCCATTCCTTAAAAAAGAATTTATCCATCATGAGTGATTTGAATTTTATTATTAGAAAAAAAGGTCGGCGGGGAAGTTATCTAACAGAAAAAGGAAAAGATTTTTTAAAGAAAAACACTTAACAGGATGGAAAATGGGATAATAAACAGTATTTTTATACTATTCATTATCCCATTTAGTATTAAACAATTAATTGAAATACAATAACACTAAAGATACTTAAAATGATGACCACTACAATATTTATCTTTAAATAAGACAATACAATTGCTATACTGCCACCAATTAAAGCTGAATAAGTTGAATTAGTAGACGTTATTATACTCGGAAATATTAAAGCTGATAGCGCTGTATAAGGGATCAACTTCATAAACCGTTGTGTGAAACTCTTCTCCTTTAACTCACTTAAAAATACAAAGGGTATAAGGCGAGGCAAGTACGTTACAACGGCCATGGCAATAACAATATAAACTAAATTATTCAATGGCATCTACCCCCTCTTTAAATAAAAGTGCACCAAGGGATGAAGACACTAAAATCGTAACAATTACTCGCCAACCACTTGAAATGTTATTGCTTATAACAGGTAAAAAATAGAGTAGACTGCTTGTTATAACACTAATCCCTGTGATACGCATAAGTACCTGGTTCCCTTTAATATTTGGTACCAATAATCCAATAAACATTGCATACAAGGATATACCCATGCTACTTTGAATAATATCTGGTAAAGACGCACTTAAAAAAAGTCCCAAAATAGTACTCAATACCCATGAAATATAGGCCATCATGTTAATACCTAAAATCCAACTGTCACTTAACTCTTCTTGATCCGCCATTGATATATAAGCAAATGTTTCATCTGTAATACCAAAAGCTATGATCGGTAATAATTTTTGATTGGTATTTTTACGAATCTTTTGACTTAAGGAAGCGCTCATTAATAGGTGGCGCAAATTAACAATAAATGTCGTCAATACAATCTCTACCATACCAATACCTGAACTCATTAAACTAACAGCCATAAACTGACTTGCACCTGCAAAAACAATTAAGGACATTAATATCACCACTTCATTTGGAATATCCAATGCCTTTGCAATCAAACCAAAACTAACACCAATGGGAATATACCCTATTGAAATATGGCTGCCTTTTATAATGCCTTTAATAAATTTATTTTTAGATTTCATAATCCTCCAGTTACTGCTTTTTAAATATTATAACAGAATTATTCAGAAATTACATTAATTTCTAGAGTTCTTATGAAATGATATATGATCCCCTCTGCACATATTTAATGTGCTACCTGTACATTTTACTCTTCCTTCAATGCAAAACCTACACTCTTCAGGTTGATCATCAACACAAATCTTATTTTCGTAAAGCTCATATTTTTTTCTTACTTCCATAGGGGATATATTTGGCATAACAACATTACAGCCGGCTAAAATAGCTTGTTCTCTCCCATAATCATCTATTGTCCCAACGGCAGTTGTTGCTGGTAAAAGCACTTCTGGTAGAATTAACCGTACTAGAGACAACATAACTAATGTTTCTGTCAAAGAACCATTTTCTGAGTCTTTTAAGGGTGTTTCTTTATGGGTTAAATAAGGTCCCATACCAACCATCTGAGGCTTTAGTTCTTTAAGAAAGCGCAAGTCATCAATTAAATCTGTTTTCTTCTGACCAGGGGAACCAACCATTAATCCAGCGCCTACTTGGTAGCCAATCTCTTTTAAATCATAAAGACACTCTTTTCTATTTTGAAATGTCATATTCTCATGTAGCTTATCATATAATTTTTCATTTGCTGTTTCATGTCTTAGTAAATAACGATCAGCTCCAGCATCATAAAATTTCTTGTAACTTCTTTTTGTTTTCTCCCCAAGGGATAATGTTATAGCTGCATCTTTAAAATTATCTCGAATATCTTTGATTATTGCTACGACACGATCATCAGTAAAATATGGGTCCTCTCCACTTTGTAATACAAAGGTTCTATAACCTAAGGCATAGCCTTTTCTACACGCCTCAACAATTTCTTTATGAGACAATCTGTACCGATCAACATGTGCATTGTCTTTTCTAATACCACAATAGAGACAATTTTGTTTACAAAAATTTGAGAATTCAACTATTCCTCTTATATAGATTTCTTTCCCATAAAATTCTTCTTTTACTCGAAGAGCCGCGTTGGATAAATATTGCCTATTTTCTTCATTAATATTATTTAGTAAATACAAATAATCTTCAGCCTTACCCACATGATTTTTCTCTAACCCATCAACTATTGCACTGAATTTTTTATCAACTTTAAAAGTAGTAATCATAAATCCTCCTATAACAAAAAAAATTCCCGAAGGAAGTTATATTCATAGTAAACTAAAAAAAAGTTTATATTAATAACTGCCTATTCATTAAGATTTCTCTACATGCTTAGGGGTTAATTTGAAATTACAAATAAAAAATGACTTAACACTTTATATTTGATAACACTATACTATCATATACTATTTTATTGTCAATAATTTATCAATCAAAGTAAACCATCATCTTTATCCAATTGTAACTCGATTTCTACCCAATCTTTTGCTTTGATACATTAATTCATCGGCGCGTTTAATGACGCTTTTTAAATCATCATCCTTTTTAACCAAAGTTGCACCAAGGGATATTGTTGCACTAATGGTTTCATTTTCATGTCTTATCATTGAGTTTTCTACTAACATACGAGTGGTTTCTGCAATCCTTTTAAGAACGTCCAAATTGACACTACTTAATACAATTATAAACTCCTCACCACCCCACCTGCCTGCAATATCAGATTCTCTAATGGGTTGGTTTAATGTATTGGCTACAATTTTTAGCATTTCATCTCCAATATCATGACCATATTTATCATTGAAAACTTTAAAATGATCAATATCAATAAATAAAACGCCATAACCAATATCTAATGTTTCAAAATTTTTAATTTTATTTTCAATGACGGACTCAAGTTTTCGACGATTAGGTAAACTTGTTAATTGATCTATTAAAGCCACGACCTTTAATTTTTCAATCTCATCGTCCAAAACACGTGTATCCTTTGAGAAGACATTAAATATTTCTACAGCACCAATATTTTTACCATTCTCATATAGTGTAAAAGTTTTGACTTTAATTTTAACACGATAGCCATCTTTATGGTGCAAATATACTTGGACTTCACGGTCTTTTAAATCTTCAATGGTTTTTTGAAGGGGGCACCCATTCAAACAAAGTTTATTTCCAAATTTATCTACATGATTTAAAATATCATCATAGCAATAACTTCCAATTACTGATGTACTAAAAAAACCAGTAATCAATTCAGCCCCTTTATTCCAAAATGTAATTTGACGATTGTTGTCAACGAAATATATGCCTTGATCAATTCTATTCAACATTTCCTTATAAAAAATATCATTCATAAAAACTTTCCTTCCCATTCAGGTGATCCTCTATCACCTTTTTGATTCCCTCATGAAAAGTAACTTTTAAATTAAATCCTAATGCTTCTTTTATCTTTTTATCTGAAACATTATAAAAATAGTCATGCCCTTTTCGATCTTCTACAAAAATAATTTTTGATTGGCTCTCTATTTGGTACTCATATCTAAGGATAGTCATGATTCTTTTAGCCAAATCAATATTTGTTGTAGTAAAATCACCTTTTATATTATAAACTTGATTTATTTTTTCATTTACGACGCTATAGATTCCTCTACAATTATCTTTAACAGACAACCAACATCTTTTGTTCAAGCCATCACCATAAATTATAATTGGTTCATTCTTTAAATATGAAGTAATAATTTTTGGTATAAATTTTTCTTCATTTTGATTTGTTCCATAATTATTCGTACTGCGTATAATATTAGCTGGATAGTTAAAAGTATTCATAAAAGCTTTTATTAAAAATTCAGCACTTGCTTTAGAGGCGGAATAGGGATTCATTGGATTTAAAAAGTGATTTTCATCAAATAATTCTTCCGTCTTTTTTGTTGAAGAACCGTAGACTTCATCAGTAGATATTTGAGTAAATGATATGTCTTTTAGTTTCAGTTCATCCCAAACTTCCTTTGAAACGGATAAAAGACTTTGTACACCTAATACATTCGTCTCAACAAATTCTTTCTGAGCCTTAATACTTCGATCCACATGTGTCTCTGCTGCAAAATTAATTATCTTATTAACGTTATACTCTATAAGAATACTTCTGATTAATTGGGTATTATTAATGTCCCCTTCATAAAATTTTAAATTCTCACTGTCTAAAAATCCTTGAATTCTCTCTTTTTCCCCAGCATAGGTTAACTTATCCAAAATTATAATCTGGCTATTTTTCTCTTTTTTTAATAAATACTCTACAAAGTGAGAACCAATAAATCCGGCACCACCAGTAATTAAATAACTATTCATATAAATGCTCCTCAAAAAATACTTTTATTTCAGTAATAACACTTCTCACGTCATCTAGCGTTAAATTATTATGCAGTGGTAATCTTAATAATTTCTTGCTTTCTTTAGTTGTATAGTGATCTTCACCAATAAATTCGCTGTATATTTTTCCAGCATTTGAGTTGTGTAATGGTACATAATGTGTATTGGTAATGATTTTTTTCTTTTTTAAATAGCTTTTTAATTTTTTTAATAGTGCTTCATTTTCTAACTTAATGAAAAACAAGTGCCCATTACTAAGATTGTAGGGACATTTTTTTTGACGTATTAATAAATTCTTTTCTTCTAATGTTTCTAATGACTCATAATATAATACCCAAATTTGCCGTCTGTATGCATTTATTGTTTCTAATTTTTCTAATTGAGCCCATAAAAATGCTGCATTTATTTCGCTCATTAAGAAGGATGACCCTAATCTTTGCCATGAATAAAAATCAACGGTATCATTCATAAAATCATATCGATTTGTCCCTTTTTCTTGAACCATTCGGGCTTTATCAATAAATTCATCATTATTAATAATTAATGCCCCGCCTTCACCACCTGAAGTAATATTTTTTGTATCATGAAAACTGATACAAGAAAAATCACCAATGCTCCCTAATGGTCTCCCTTTATAAGATGCACCGATTCCTTGAGCATTGTCTTCAATAAGATAGATTCTTTTCTCTTTTAATACAGGTAGTAATCTATCAAAGTCTATGGAAAAACCACCATAATTAACAACAACAACAGCTTTCGTTTGATCCGTTATTGCATTTAATATTTCTTTTATAGAAATATTCATTGACTGGGGATCAACATCGACAAACTTGATTTTTCCACCTCTTAAGGCAAAGGCATTTGCAGTGGATACAAAAGTATAAGAGGGCATAATAATTTCATCCTTTACACCAACATCTATTAAAAGTGCACTCATTTCTAAGGCACTCGTACATGAAGGTAATAACATGGCTTTGCCACTGATTTTCTCTTGAATACTTTGACAAACTTTTTTTGAAAAAAAACCATTCCCATGCAATTGTTCTTTATGCATTGCTTCATCTATGTATTTCAATTCATTTCCTGTATAGTGTATTTCGTGAAAATTAATCATCCAACCAACCTCCTATAAAAATTAAAGTTCGTAGCATTATACTACGAACCTTAACATTATATCATAAATTGTATTTTAATTACATTATTGAACCACAGGATAATCTTTATTGCTCCATCCTAATGGTGCATTTGCGCCAACACCCATACCACCGTTTAATGATACAGCATCATAGCCTAATAATCTTAATCCTGCGACTGTTTGACCTGCTGTTTGACCTGAATAACAGTAAACAACGATCTTTTTATCCTTTGGTAAAGTAACAAATGATTCTTCCATTCCTTTACTCCAAGGAATTAATTCAGCGCCTTCTATATGACCTTCATTATAAGCCTCTTCTTGACGAATAGATAATAAATAGAAATCTTCTTCACCATCAATCATTGCTTTTAAGTCAGCTTCTGATATCTTATAATTCTTATATTTAGTATCTGATACATCAGCTAAACCATTATAGTAAGCATCCAGTGCACTTTGAATTGCTGGTGCAATTGTTGTATCGCCAGATAATTCAACAGTGTCAGTTGTTGTTACTTCATCAACACCTTCTACCTTTGAAAGACCAAAATTCCATCCTAAATTTACACTTCTAGCATCAAAGCCAGCAACATTTAGTGTATGCACTGCTTGTCCTGCTGTTTGACCTGAATAACAGTAAATAAATACTGGTTTGTCATTAGGAATCATTGATAAGTTTTCACTTATTGCTGGTCCCCATGGTAAATTTGCTGCGCCTTCAATGTGTCCTTCAGCGTATGCATCTGGTTGACGAATATCAATAATTGTCATCTCTTCGCCAGCTTTTACCATTTCTACAAATTCTGCTTGACCAATCTTGTATATATGTTCAGGCATTTCTGCAAAATATGCATTTACTTCCTCTTCTAATGATACCTCAGCTGCTGGCGGCTCTTCCTGATCCCCTTGCTCATCAGTTACCTCTTCATCAGCCACATCCATACTTGTTTCTTCAACAGGTGCATCTGTACCACATGCTACTAAGCTTAAAGATAAAATTAATATCAAGAGTAAACTTAATATTTTTTTATTGTTAAATTTCATTTTTTCCTCCTAAAATATTTTAGCAATCACTAATCATGAACCATCCGATGTTGTTATTGGTGCATCTTCTTCAACTTCTGCCGTTGGCATTGACTCATTTTCCCAAGCAAGCCACGCCCCGTCAAATACTTTCACATTTTTGTAACCAGCTTCATCTAATAATGCTGCAACAATTGTTGCTCTATAAGATGATTTACAATAAAGAATAATTTCGTTGTCTTTCTTTATACCAGCATCTTGATAAAAAATTGCTGTATCCCGTACTGATTTAAATGAGCCATCAGAATAATAATTCTTTGTGTGGGGATAAAAAATTGCCCCTGGAATATAGCCTTCTTCAAATTCTGCAAGGGATCGAACATCAATTAACTTAACGTTTTTTTGAGCGTCTTGATTTTCAGCATAGGTTTTAACAGTTTCTATATCAACTATTAAAGCTTCATTCATTGTTTCCATTGTATACTCTACTGACGTTACTTCAGGAACAGCTGCAGTCATTTCTAAACCACTTTTTTGCAATGCTTCTGTCCCATTATTGATGATCTTTACATTTTCATGACCATATAATTTAAGTGTCCACCAGAGTCTTCCAGCATAAACACCACCATTATCATCATAAATATAAACTTTCGTATCTTTATCAATCCCTGCATCTCCTAATATCTTTTCTACTTGTTCTTTTGGGGCAACAGTAGCTTTTACTGGTTTATCTACTACTAATTCACTTGGACTTATACAAACAGCATTCTTTAAATGTCCTTTGTCATAAGCTTCTTCCCCACGTGCATCTACTATTGTTACATTTTCATTAGCATCTAAATATACTTCAGCAACTTCAGAGGCTTCAGCAAAATTTTTGCTTCCTTCAAAGGAAGTATCATTTACACAAGCAACCAATAACAAAGCACTGATGATAAATACTAAGAGTACTAAACTTCGTTTTCTTTTAAACATAATATTTTCCCTCCATTAATATAATTTGTGAGATTGTATAAATAGTTATGGGAAATTGTTAAAAAAAACACAACTTCATTTAAAACATAAGATGTCATAAGCATATTATACAGTAAAATTTAATTTATCGTTAGTTGTTATTCTTATGCAGCATTAGTTATATAAATAACAATCTTTTTAATTCTCTTTGATTTTTATTCAAAAGCACTGTATAATCTATACATTATCTATACTTTTAAAGGAGTTTCTCATGAAAAACAAAAAAATAATACCTACAAGTCCATGGAAAAATTATTTAATATTCTTTTTTATAATCTTTTATTTACTTATAAATATATTATTTCTAAAGGATTTTCCGTATATTCATTCTGATGAAGCCTGGCTTAGTGGTTTGTCTAGAGTCTTTATTAATACACTTCAAATGGATTATACTTTTTTTGATTTGTTTCCCACAACCCATCATACGATGAAAATATTTTTTATTCTTATTCAAAGTCTATTTATTAAGACCCTTGGGTATAGTATCTTTAGTCTTCGATTAATATCTATTATTTTTTCAGCCGCTTCCTTAATTCTTTTTTATAAAATCTTGTTATTTTATAATAAAAAGGAAGTGCTTTCACTGTTGTTTACACTCTTATTATCTCTAAATTTACAGTGGCTGGTCAGTGGTCATCTGGCAAGACAAGAATCTATACTTATTTTTCTTTTTCTACTAGCATATTTAGTACTGATCAAAAAACCAAAATATGAGGTCATTATACTTGCTACTATTCTTGGTTTTGGTATTGGTATACATCCGAATATATTTTTTTTAGCAATTGCTTTAGGTATGACTTATTTATATCAATGGTATACAAAAAAAAGAAAATTTACTGATTTAATTCAACTCATTGCTTTAACGGCCCTTTATGCGGCTATCTATTTAATATCTACAGTCTATATTAATGGTGATTTTTTAACACAATAC
>Ga0209414_1000163_pt1 | contig 30064 bp, 26 predicted proteins | sample LakVidmifraction_4_FD_181154 | JGI IMG/M metagenome (GOLD analysis project Ga0209414, IMG submission 181154) | Hypersaline microbial communities from Lake Vida, Antarctica - Brine Hole Two &gt;0.2 micron (SPAdes) (version 2) | ecosystem: Environmental > Aquatic > Non-marine Saline and Alkaline >...
CTTTACGTACTCATCAATATTATCGAAGTCCTTGCCGTTTCTATATTTGGTTTCCTCTAAAATAACGTCATAATCGCAGTCTTTACGAATCCATTTAAAACGTCGTCTTAATGCCAAGTCAAAGGTATCGATGCTTTTATCGACATCATTCATCATACCAATGAAATAGACGTTCTTGGGTACGCCGAAGGCAACTTTTCCGTTTTCATCTCGGGCATAGACTAATCTTTTTTCTTTACTTTTATCTTCTTTAGTGAGCTGATCGGTTAGGGAGGAATACTGGGTTTGAATTAGATTATCATTTGGTTTGTTTTTAAGGTCAGGATCATGGCGGTAGTCTTTTTCAATCAATGACAGCGTCTCACCAAACACAGTAGATAGATTGGCTCGATTAATTTCATCAACGACAAAATAGTAATCTTTGTCTGGGTTGTTTTTTGCATCCATACAAAAATTTTTAAATACGCCATTAACCAATTCAAATTTTATGTTACCGTTTTCTGAGACACCCATTGGCTTGATGCCTTCGATGAAGTCTTCGTAAGTAAATGAGGGATGAAACTGCATTTTATGAACGACTGCACCATCAACCTCCTTTAAAAATTCCATTTTTTTAGTGACTTCATAAGTTTTACCCGTGCCAGGCGCACCATATAAAATGGTATTTGGCGAGTCAAAATGAGCAATCTCATGATTGATATTATAAACGTGAAACATTTTATCTATAATGCCAAAGTGTCTCTCTTCACCTTTCAGATCAATCTTATCAAAAATCTCTGTGTCCATTCGTTCAGCAAGCGTTATGTAATCTTCGGGTTTAGTACTGTCCCGCAATTTATCTAGATTTTCATAACCTTTTAGCTTTTTAGAGCTCATTAAATCAAAAGCTATAAAACCTCTTTGAACATGACCATTAGTTAACGGAAAAGCAGTTGGAAAAATAGGATAAAGAATATTAGCAAACATATTTGTTGTAATGAATTTAGCAGAATCAAAACTGAAATTTTTATTTTCATATTTTCTTCGAGCCTCTTCTGGACTACTTATATCTCCACTACTCAAGTGTTTTAAAAGACTCTTTAGTTTTTCTGCTATTTCAAAATAATTTTTGTAATCCTCTTTATTTTTTCCTGCTCTTGATAGATTGAAATCAAACATACCAATAGCGACATTCGATGAAGACTCATACATAAAGACATTGTTATTGACTTTCTGAACCTTAGCCTGATAAGCATTAACTAACTCTTGCATCTCTGAAATATCAATTTCATTTGTGCTTAAAATTTCTAGTTTTTGTTCATGAGTCTTTTCAAGACTTAGATGTAGTAATTCTTGAATGTATCCTATAGGACTATTTTCATTCACTTCGATATGATCAACATACGCCTTAATAAACTTTGCTGACAGCTCCGCACCCAATTTTTCAATCTTGATATAGTTAAGGTCTTTTGTTCTTTCATACAAATTCTGTAAATTCATTTCTTGTTCCATTCAGAATTGATCTAGTTGTTGTTTTTGTGATGTAGCCTGTCTTTAATCTGCTATAAGTGAGGATAGGCACGTTACTGCACTAAAAAGATTTACCTTTTTTAGCTGCTCAACACTGTTAACAGAAGTATTACCAAGATTAGGGTTTGCCACTACGATAGCGAGTGTTTGCGCTCTAGAAATCGCCACATTAATGCGGTTTTTATCGAATAAAAAGTCAATGCCTCGAGGCGATTCATTAGCATCGCTGGCACACATACTCAAGAACACAATTGGGGATTCTTGACCTTGAAACTTATTGACCCCTGCCGTCAAATCCGTACAAACAAACTTGGGAGATTTTAGTTATGCAGCCTGACGATAAAAGTCAAACCATATCTGTCTTGGCGTCTTATAGGCCAAACCCTTTTGAATCCTAGTCTGATTGTAGTACAACTCGATATATCCAATAATGTCACTGACCCTGAGAAGCACTGCTTCGCAAGGTTAGGACACTTAGCATCAAACTTCTGATCAAGTACGTTTGGATAAACCAGTTTGTTGTGATTGGAGTCAGTAGTAACTTTAAAGCGCTTATGACGACGGCATTTAATATCATGTTCCTCTTTAATACTCCTGACCATGTAGTGGCTGATATCATGGCCTTGCTCACTTAGGTGAACTTGCAGACGATCAACACCATAGCACTGCTTGGTCTCAGTATGAGCCACACGAACCAGAAGCTCACACTGGTTGCGATGTATTTTCTGACCACTGAGACCGCGGCCCACCCAATCGTAGTAGCTTGACGGCTTAACGTTTAATACTTTGCACATGCGAGTGATACTAAAGATTCTTTGGTTAGCTTCGATAAAGGCGTACTTCACTAACTGTCACTGCGGGCATAGCCCTTTGACTTGCGTCACTAAAACAGTCTCCCAGACTGTTTCTTAACGTTCCTCATTTGCAAAGTACGCCGTGGCCTTTTTTAGTATTTCTCGCTCCTCCTGAGCAATCTTGAGATCACGTTTAAGACGTTTATTCTCTTCTAGTATAGCCATAAGCTCAGGATCATATTGCTTAGTGCCAACAAGCTTGCCTTGATTGGCTTTATTGTGCCAATTGGATAACGTTTGCATCGCTATGCCTAGCTGCTTTGCAGTCGCTGAAATATTACCGTTGTTGTCCGCTATCTTCTTAACGGCTTCTGCTTTAAATTCTGTGCTATAGGTTCTGTTTTTCTTGGTCATGGTAAACTCCTCGTCGAGTCATTAGTTTACCAAGTTTATCTCTACGGTTTCTTCAGCATAGCTCAATATTGACTTTACACCGATGTAGAGACTAAAAAGAGTAGCTTAATTCTGCTAGTTGTTGACGGAACTCTACTGCAAACTATTTTTTAACGTTATCATTTTTTATAGTGCATTTTCATAGATATCTTATTGATAAGGGGTAGTAATAGTAGCTAGTTGTGCCGCTTTTTATAACTAAGTACTGATTCAAATTTAGTCAACAATAGTAACTGACTAATTTTTAAATATCAATCGATCAACTATCAAATAAGTGATATGGCTGAACTGGATATTCGTATCGCTCGTAGGCGCGCGCTTTAGTGTCTGAAAGGCCGCCCACAAAAAAGGACACAACAGTTATGTTATGTCCTTTTTCATTGATAATCCTGTGATTGAAAATCTGAACCCCAGTCTTATGGATCAAAAGTAAAGGCGTCAGAACAACTTAAACAGTCTTCAAAAAATCCTATTTAAAGAATTCTCTCTTGCGAAGCTAAAATTGACATGCAATTTTTCAACGCTTCTCACCTTAGAAATCAGGGAGGCTTTCAGACAAATGTATAGCTGTGGTTAGTCCACGGGAAAGTGTCTTAATCCCTTAGAAATCAGGGAGGCTTTCAGACGCAGGAATTACCTCTATCTACTCATTTAGTGTTGTCTTAATCCCTTAGAAATCAGGGAGGCTTTCAGACTCAATCTATATCGTAAGGGTTCAGTAGCTCCAGTGTCTTAATCCCTTAGAAATCAGGGAGGCTTTCAGACTAAGCCATGAGTTTGAAAGTTTAATGGCTATGAGTCTTAATCCCTTAGAAATCAGGGAGGCTTTCAGACTTTAAATCCACGAGTAGCGAGACTTTCTGTAAGTCTTAATCCCTTAGAAATCAGGGAGGCTTTCAGACCAAACTCACCCATGTCATCGCCTTCACCATCAGTCTTAATCCCTTAGAAATCAGGGAGGCTTTCAGACTCCTGCAATAGAGTTAACCGCGCGCGCCAGTTAGGTCTTAATCCCTTAGAAATCAGGGAGGCTTTCAGACTGTACAACCAATTTTATTATCAATTAAATCAATAACTTACACCTATATTTTTAGTCGATAAATGTTTGGTTATAAGTTGATGCTTTTTTGACCAATTTTTTACTACTAATCGTATAAAAAACAATCAATTCTCAGTCTGAAATGTTAAATAATCACTATAACCTTCGTCAGGTTTAGTCTGAAAGCAACTCTGATACTTCAGAGCATAACGTCTTACCGTTATCTTTACTATGTTAATGCATGCCAGCCATAGAGGCAATACTTATTTGATACGCACTCTAACAAGCTTGTGATAACTGTTTTCTCTCGTTATAGTCAGTATAATCGCCGCCAGTAGCAACGAGAGCCAAAACGGGTCTGGTCATATAGTATAAGTAGGAGAGGTTATGAGCGTATATTTAGTCAGTCGTCATCAAGGTGCTGTTGATTGGATGACGCACATGGGTCATCACTATGACAAGCACCTGACCCATCTAGCGAATTATGATGAACTGACAGCAGGCGATGTGGTTGTAGGGTCGTTACCAATTAATATCGTAGCGGACTTAACCGAGTATGGCGTGAGCTATCTACATCTGAGTTTATATATCCCAGAGCATCTGCGAGGGATTGAACTGACAGCCGAGCAGCTGTCCAGTCTCGATGCGAAGCTTGAAAAATACGAGGTAAGCCGAGTGACAAAGACCAGCTCATAGTATCTGCTTTACTCATGATTACTACCTACTTATTCAATACTAGATATATCCTGCCAGCACATACTTTAAGCACCGTCAATAACGACTAGATAATGCATACGCCTGTTCTATTTTGAGCATAATAGGCAACTGATCCCATATCACATTATCATCCCAGTGATTACTACGTATACGTGAAGCAAAGTCGGTCAACTGCTGCACCATCGCTTGCTGCCATTCGCGAGAGGTGTCATATATCTGCTTATCATTTACCCACACCCCTTCTCTATTGGCACAGATTTTCTGATCACCACACTTCAGCACCACACGCTCTGACTTTTGATAGCCGCCCTTGTTATCTAGCTCACCTTTTACCCAGATATCTGCCCCTATCCAGGTGTGCTGTGAGCGTGCCATCAGCCAGCTGCGATCTTCGTTTTCTATACCATCATCGACTCTGTCATCGTGCCACATGGTCGCCGCCACAATGTCAAAATCGCCAATTAAATACATCAATAGATCTATCATATGGTAACCGGCATCGAGTAGCGCGCCGCCGCCTGATATAATGCGGTCGCCGCGCCAACCTAGATTAAAAGACTGAGACTGGTCCACCCGCCCTTTACCTAGATGCAAATGCGTATGTACCTCATCAGGTATTAGCTTATGTTTGCTCAAATAATACGCCAAATAAACATAGCTTGGATGGGTACGGCGCTGTATGGCTGTCATCAGCCCGCACTTTGCTAGGCTTGCCTGCTGCATAAAAGCTCTCGCCTCTTGGTAATTACGCCCCAGTGGCTTTTCTTTTAAGATTGGCTTATCGCAGTTCAATATATCTGACCAAATAGACTCATAAGCATGATGCGGTAAGGCCAAGATAAAGGCATCAAACTCGAGATTGGACTCAATCAAGTCAGATAAGGTCTCAAACAGTTGCAACTGCGCTGTAGGATAATCTGATTCAATATTTCCCCACTGTTCGGTATTAGAGTCGATACCAGCGATGATCTCAATATCAGAATGACCGAGCGAGGCGCTAAGGTGCTCATGGGCTTGATTGCCCAGCCCAAACAGCACACAGCGTAGCTTTTTATTATTAGAATTGCTATCAGTCTCCGTCATCATCAATGTCCCCACATGCTGCCACAAGTCATATCCAAAATACTGCCGGTCATATAACGGCTGTGACTGCTTAATAAGAAAGCAATACTCTCCGCAATCTCCTGAGGCGTACATAAGCGTTTGAGCAAGGTATCATCAGCGATAGCTTGTTGGCGCTCGGCGCTCCAGTCAGAGGTCATCTCGGTAATGGTTGTACCGGGTAATAATAGATTAACCCTAATATTATATTTACCTAAGTTTCTGGCGCAGCTGGTGGTCAAGCCATGCATAGCGGCTTTACTCGCCGAATAGCTTGGCTTTCTCGCGCCGATATAGCCGACAGGTGATGAGACATTTATAATGCTACCGCCTTGCGAGTCTTGGTGCATACGATGATAGACACCTTGAATCAATCGAAACGGTGCGGTTACATTGATATCAAAGGACATCTGCCAGTCCTCAGCGCTTAGGTTTTCGATACTGTCGCCTTTAGAGATACCCGCTAGATTTACCAGTCCCCATAGTGGCGGCATACTGTCTAGCTGCTCATTGACAGCATTAACCAAATTTTCGTCATCCAGCTCGATACATAGGCGTTGTAGCGTCTCAATATCAGACAAGGTCTCTAAACGTTGCTTATTATGGTCAACGGCTAATACATGCCAGCCAAGCTGACTAAAGTAGCGACAGCACTGCCGACCCATTCCGCCTGCAGCACCAGTGACAATAACTGTGCATGGTTCACCATTCGACTTAATCATCTGCATAACGCTACTCATCTTATTATCAGTTGTTTACTATTTAGCTTATTTATTATTTAACCTGCTTATTAATCAGATTACTTTTGGCTCAATTTTTTCAATTGATTTCGATACTTATTAGCACGTTTTATATAAAGAACAGCTTCCACATCTGGATCAGGTCTTCAATTGAGTCTTGACCAGCAACTAATGGCTGGTATCCGGCATTATCTAAAGTGACATTCGCCCAAGTCTTATCAACCACGATATCCATAGCAGGCGACTCTAACGGCTGTATATCTAATAATTCTTGGCAATTTGGATGACGTACAAAATCTGAGTTTAATCGACCTACTAAACTATCAATCAGTCGCAAAACCCACTGATACTCCATAGCCGCTGAATGACTAAAGGCTGTTTGTGCCGATGATAAATAATCTATGGCTTTATCGTTGTGTCCGGCTCGTATCGCCTGAATGGCAAGCGCTGATAGCACGAATCCTGCTGGCACGTACAGCGCAGGATGAGAACACTCATTTAATAGCGTTTTTACTGTGTCTGGTAGCTGCAAGTCCTGCTCAAGCTCTAGATACAAGTAACTGAGGCGCGACCAACTGTGCAAATAGCTGATTTTGGCGGACATATCGTCAGGATTGATATCCAGCTTGTCTGTAGACATTTTAACGCTATTACGCAATAGCGTCTCAGCGCGCAGCCCCTCACCGTTACGCATGAGTGCTGATGCAATGAAGTTATATTGCTTGTCCAGTTGCCCTTGACCTAACGGCATCAGCTGGTTAGCCACTTGAAAGCAAGCCAATGCTGCCTGCGGCTGATTGCCACGCAAGTAGATTTCTGCCAAAGCACCATAACCCTTAGTCAATCCAAAGTCATCACGTAGTGCGCGCACCACGGATAGATGATATAGCGCCCACTGCTGCGCTGCCTGCCAATGCCCACTACGGGTATAGACCTTCGCTATTCCAAGCGCAGCATCATAAGCATACTGCTGCCAATCTACGGTATTGATACTGTCTTGAAATCGATCATACGCTTCAACATAATGCCCTTGGAAATACGCACGCCACCCTTCACAGCGCTGATAGACGCTAGTAGGTAAACTACCTTCATCATAGCTCGCTGACTTCAGCAACAGTTGACTAAGCCAAGGCTTGATTTCACTAACACCTTCACCTGATAGTTGATTAATAAACGCCTGCAACTCATGATCCAGCCCTGCTTGGTGCAGTCTGGTGGCATGAGATATGGCATCAAAAGAGTGATAAGTGTTTATAGGGCGGATAGCATTCAAGTCAAGTCGTCCTAGATAATCGGAAATGAGGAAAAGCAAAGGTTCGGATGAGGACCGTGTAAAAACAGTCCAATGGACTGTTTTAGTAACACAAGACGTCGCGATAATGAAGTTTTGCTCCGCTGCAAGAGAAAGCCTGTGATTTTCTATTCAGACTAATGTAGCCAGTCTCTAAAAAAACCTATTTAAAGGATTCTCTCTTGTAAAGCTAAAATTAACATGCAATCTCTTAACGCTTCTCATCCCTAATAGTCAGGGAGGTGTTCAGACGTTAGTTCAAAAGTCAAAACTGAACTTGACCTGTCTTAATCCCTTAGAAATCAGGGATGAGTTAGGAAAAAGTAAAGGTTCGGGGAACCTTTACCCTGACGCAAGAGAAAATCTATGATTTTCTGTTCAGACCACTGTAGCCAGTCTTACAAGAATCCTATTTAAAGGATTTTTCTTGCGAAACTAAAATTGGCATGCAATTTCTTAACGTTTCTCACCCTTAATAATCAGGGAGGCTTTCAGACCAATCTCGTAACGAGGCAGCTACCAAGTACAAGTCTTAATCCCTTAGAAATCAGGGAGGTGTTCAGACCTAAATGAAACCCCTACTTGGAACTTAGAACAGTCTTAATCCCTTAGAAATCAGGGAGGTGTTCAGACCTCCAATAAGTTACAGAGGAGACTTCACCTACAGTCTTAATCCCTTAGAAATCAGGGAGGTGTTCAGACTTACCAATAAAGTGACCAATAAATCTTCTAGTCGTCTTAATCCCTTAGAAATCAGGGAGGTGTTCAGACTGTACACCAAATTTTAACTCTAATAAAAAAAATGACTTACATCGTTTAATTAAGTCGATAAAAGTTTGGTTAAAAGTTGCTGTTTTTTTTGATCAATTTTTTATGACCAATTGTACAAATAACAACCAATATTGAGTCTGAAACGTTGGGCAATGACACTTATCCTTAATTAGCCGAAGTCTGAAATCCTCCCCAATAATTCAGGGAATAACTGCCTTAGCAGTCATCCACTACATGGTAATTGATGTCTAGCATCAGTGCAATGCTTATCAGTCATCTCTTATCATCAATTATTGTAGGTATCATAAGATACAGGGTTTTTTATTTAATACCACTGTTGGCAAGCTTGTCGTTCTGTTGTATTGCGCAATTATCATGTAATCTAATGCTCTAATATTTTCTACGCAATAGTACTTTTCTAAACTTGTGCTTAGATTTGCTATAGTTACATGCTTTTATTATTTTCTCTTTTGGTTTATCTGTATTTGGACATCATAATGGACAGCTACATGGATACTTGCACTACTTTTGCGCCAGCCCCCTCAAACATAGCCAACCTAAAGACGCTACAGCTTACCGTCCGCCAAGAGGAAATGATCAAGATGCCTGAACATTCAGGCTCTATGCTGCGCGGCGCTTTTGGGGTAGCACTGCGTTCATTAACCTGCATCACTGACCTACCTGAATGTAAGCAGTGCCCATTAAAGCAGCATTGTAAGTTTCCGCGTATCTTTGAAAGTCCTGCGCTACAGTCGTCCTCGGTACAGGCGGTCAACCCTTATGTCATTCATCCTCCAGTAAGAAGGTACATTCAGTCCATCAATCACAAAACATCTATATCTGCCAAATCGTCCAACACCTATAAAAACGGTGATATATGGCATTTTGGAATGACCCTAATGGGCGCGGCGATTGATGAGAGCGATTTAATTATCAAGGCATGGCAACTTGCTTTACAAACAGGACTTGGCGCTCATGCGCCCTACCAACGCGCTACCCTACTCAAAGTCACGGCTGATGATGATACTCTCTATTCTGCACCCAACTATTTAGCGCAAGCAAATATAAAGGGGGCTATACATAAAAATGATCCACAGACACTAACAGGCCTCTCAAACAATCAAGCCACTCCTTCTGCAATGCTACAACAGCTAATCGCATCTGATGATCCCGTACATCTGACCCTTAGATTCTTGACACCTTTTCGCTATCAGCAGAACAACCGTATTGTCTCTCAACCCAATCACCTAGATAGCACTACATTTCTCGCCTCGTTATACAATCGTATTCGCTTATGTCAAGACAATCATAGCCCCAGTCAAATATGGGATATTGGCTATGACTCCTATCATGACTTTAAAAACGACATTGCTATTTTAGATGTCGATACCGATATCGCGGCCAATCATGTCGCGCGGCGCTCTAATAGGCAACAACGCAGAATGGAGCTATATGGACTACAAGGTGATATTCACTTATCAGGTAATAGCCAAACCATCAGCCGTCTCTTGCCAGCGCTACTACTCGGTGAGCAGCTACATATCGGCAAAAACACCACCATGGGTTTGGGTCAATATCGGCTAATACTGACAGCCAAAGAGTAAACAGTATAAATAAAGCATAACCCCAGCCCTACAGGTGACAAGCTTGCGAGATTGCACCCTTCCCCTAGTAATGATGTCTAATAGCGCCACTTCACAATGGCCTAGAGGACATTACGATGATAGCTACTACAGCATGTGCTACAGAACTAACCGTAACGTCCTCAACTGATACAGCAGCCGAGCAACTGGGATTTATTAGCACCCAGCTTAATGAGCATTTTTCAGCAGGCACTTCTTGTGCCGTGGATACCTCTAGCGAGGTATCTTTAACTCAGCTGGCCTCTATCTTAAGTCAATACTGCCACCTGCCTAATATAGCCTTTTTACTATCCTCTATCATTCAAGAACCTGAGCTGCTAGCAACCATCGCTGCGCGCTCCTATTGGCACGGCAATGGCTTTTTAAAAATCGTGCTGTTAGATGCAGGCTACAAACTTCGTTTACACATTTGGTTCACTGGCACGTCTTGTGAAGAGAACATTCATAGCCATCGCTGGGGCTTTGCCTCTCATATATTGACCGGCACGCTCAAAAGCGAGCTATGGACAGATGCGGCAAATGATGAGGCTATGCAACAACAAAACTCACAATTGCAAACCAACGAGTACCTCTATACCGCAAAGCATCAGTGTGGACAGCAAGCTATTGCTGCTCGCAAGCAGATTATAGGTACTGCCTGTCTGCAAAAACTGCAAAATATTGCCCAAACTGCCGGCGCAAGTTATGTCATGACGCCCAACCAATTGCATCGTATCAAGCATCCAGGACAGGAGCTGGTAGCGACTATTATCTGTACTGCACCTACTCAAGTGCTGACCAATCGGTTATTTCCAACGATCTCCGACCCCAAGCTACAACCTGCCAACCTATCCGCTGCTGAGCTACAAAGTGCATTAATACAGTACTTACAACAGCAGGCAGCGTGATGTCAAATCAAGTCGATTCAAGCCAGTCATTTGGGCTTATAACTATTATTGTTTATCTATAATTTATTCATGCCAGCTTTGGTTATTTTGATTATCAGCTACTGAGAGAAACGTTATGACTGCCTTGAATCATTCTATGTGTATTGATAAAGCTTTGCTAATTGCACTGTGCTATACAGGTCAGATTAGTACTGCCACAGATACTGACTTCTTTATAGCAAAAGAGATTCGAAGTCTACAGCGCTTGCGTCACCAGATGACTAATACTTCTCAAACTTTATCTCCAAAGCAGACGTATCTAAACCTATACGACCGCTTGTTTCGTCATATCACTCTAGCCTTACTCAATCAGGGTTATCAGCTAACGTCTCAACAGCCACATCAAAGCTTACGACGTATTACAAGACAAAGCTTACCTGACAATCAAGTACAACGAATGATTACCCATCGGCACCTACACAAAAAAACTGTGAACTCACCACTTTGCAAAATATCTGCTGCAACGCTTACCCAGCTACTGGGCGACTATGACATTCAAGATTCGCAAGCTTGCCAAAAGCTCTACCAAACTGACTAAAAACGTATAGTGGCTGTACTAGTAATGACCTAATTAGTAATCAACCCAATTGGTAGCTATTCACTATATTTGGCCTACAACCTTTTCTTACTGATTATAAATCTGCAAACTTTAGCACATAGGAGCAACACATGACCCGATCGACGACCACATATATGACCGAAACTGGCTTTGAAAATCTGAAGGCATTGCTGATACGTAAAAAACAAGAATACGCTGATGTACGCGATCACCGTCAAGTCGCTTTTGAGATGTCTGGAGATGGCTGGCATGACAACCCTGAATTTAATCGTCAGCAGCAGATAGAAGCAAGCTTAAACCATACAGTAAAAGCTCTAACCAAGCGTTTACAATGCGCCCGTCCAGTTACTATCGATTGCAATAATCGACCCACTACTCATGTAGCTATTGGTTCTTTGGTCAATATTACTCGTTGGAACTTGAATAACTGTGCTGATAATAAAGGTATTAATGAAACCTGGGAGATTGTCGGATTTGATGAGACAGACATCAAAGCGGCAAGAATTGGCTATAACGCACCATTGGCAAAAGCTATTATTGGTCTACAAGCGGGAGAAATCTCAGAAGAGTTGAGACTCGGTAGACAGTCTTGGGAGGTTGAAGTCACTAGCTTACTGTCTGGGGCACGGCTAAGTGCTCAAGATATCTGTCAGTAAGCACTTAGATAGACAGTGGGTCAAAATTAACGGCAGTATGTGCAATACTAAGAAACGGTAGTGGCAATAGCGCAAATGAGACAAGCCTATAATGGTCTATACGAGTGGCTCTCCACCGAGCAGATTAAGTCGTTATTTGGCAAATACATATCAATATATCAACTTGATAGTGAGTTCTCCAGTATCCAGAGTGTTTATGTATATTTTTTATATTTAATTCAACTAAATTTCGTTAAAGTCAATAGTGAAATTTTAGAAAAAACTAAGTATAGTCAATAAACTAAAGAACCGAAATCCCATCCTATCTCAGTCATTGCTTGATTTAATATTATTCTAAGAGGCTAAAATTTGAAAATTTTATTCGTTACCGCTACTGCCCAAACCGAAGCCAATTATTATCTTATCTGGCATTTGTTTAAAGAAAACATCACTGATATTAAGAAGATAGTCATCATTAGTACTGAATATACGCGTGCTCAAGGTTTTGTGGATAATCTAACGAGTGTTCTAACGGCTGTAGAGTTAGGTGCGGATACCTCAGTGACAGTAGAAGAACTCCATCTTGAAAACGGTATTGAAGAAAGTAGTGTCGAGGCGATTAAAGACGTCTTGCTAGAGTGGATAACCCATAACAAACCCACACAGATTATATTTAATGTCACTGGGGGCACTAAGCTCATCACTATCGCTCAAGACCAAATCTCTCAGATTAGTAGCCGCTATGACTGTGTATATCAAAGTCGCGCTAATAACCAACTGGTTTGGTATAACCACCCACCGGATAGACAGTTATACGATTTAGTACTTCCTGAAAACATCAGCACTAGACTTAAAGGGCGTGGTTACGAAACCGTAAGTACCGAGACGTCTTTTTTAGACTTACCAGCTCAGCAGTATCATTACATCAACCAGATGTATCAGTATATGAAAGCTGATTTTGATAAGGCTCAAAGCCTAATCTTACTGCTCAATGCCCTGACTGCAAATCTATTGAACCAACCGGAACATGCTTTTCCACAAACTGTTGCTGTCAAAGAGACTCCTATTTTTAGAAAATGTATTACTTGGCTTAAGTTATTAGCACAAGCGCCGCAGCCTTACTTCACTTATGACAGTGCCGCAGCAACCATCACATGGGACAATAAGCAAGCGGTTGAATTTATTGGTGGCAAGTGGTTTGAGGTCCTAACTGGACTATGGATTGTGCAGCATTATATGGCGAAGCAACAGCCTGTTGACGTTCAGATTGGTTTAAAGTTTAAGCGCACTGGCGATGGTAACGAGGTGGATGTGGCTTATATCAACTCAGGATACTTACATCTGTTTGAATGTAAGACTGTTAACTGGGAAAACCAAGAAAAGCCCACGACTAAGGTTAATGCCGACCTACGCAAATTTGATTCAGTAGGTCAAGTTGGCGGCTTGAATACACATAAGTACTTCATTAGCTTGTTTGATATATCGGAAAAATCCTTGGATGTCGCCGAGGACACAGGTATCAAGGTCATTATGGGCAAGCAATTATTAGACTTTAGTCGTCATATCGCTTAACTACTTTCAAACTCAAACCCAGCGCAATTTTGCAACCTCGCAAGCTTGCGATAGCCACACTATAAGCCTAAAGCCCCTATACTAGAGGCACATTAACCAGATGATAGAGAGAAAAGTATGTCACGTAATATCTTATTTTTAGTTACTGGTATGACCCCTCAAATTATCACTGAAACTATCTGGGCACTTGCCTGTGATAGAGATATCTCAGATACATGGATACCTGACGAAGTGCATGTATTAAGTACCCAGGATGGCTTGAACCAAATCCGCAAGCGTTTATTTGAAGATGGTGTTTTTGCGCAGTTCAAGCGTGATTACCCAGTATTAAAAAACGTCGTTTTCGATGAATCTACAAACTTACATGTCATCAAAAATAAATATGGTAAACCGCTATTTGATCTTAAAACACCAGAAGACAATGAGATATCAGCAGATATTATTTGTGAAAAAGTAAAAGAATTCACAAGCTTGGACGATACTAGCGTCCACGTCTCTATTGCCGGTGGTCGTAAGACTATGGGATTTTACGCAGGCTATGCGCTGTCGCTATATGGACGCGCACAAGATTCATTATCTCACGTACTGGTACAGTCAGAGTTTGAAAAAGCGGTGAACTTTTTTTATCCGACGCCAAAAGAGCATCTAGTATCTGATCGAGATGCTACCGTTGTTGGTAACGCACAGGATGCGCAAGTCTGGCTCGCCAAAATACCATTTGTGAGAATGCAGGATGCGATACTTCCAAAGCATCAACTTAAAAAAGAAGATAGCTTTAGTGAGGTCGTTAAAAAAATCAACGAATCATTTGAAGACATCACTTTGGAGCTTAATCCTAGCAGCCGAAAAGCTACTGTAAATGGTAAGTTTTTTATAAATGATTTGCCCCCTCGCGAATGGGCACTACTGCATTGGTTTGCAGACAGACGCAGCAATAACAAAGGCGGTATCATTGCTCCAAGTAAAAACATTACAGAGACGAGCGTTAATACAGAACAATTAAATTATATTAGCGACTTGACCGAAGAGTATCTTGCGTATTACTCCGATCATAAAAATGAGGAGGATCTTGATATTAGTGTGGATAAAAAGTTTTTTCAAGCTACTACCTCACGCCTGCGCACATCTTTTAAAGAAGCTTTGGGTATTGAGCTTGCCGCAAAAATTGATATTAAGCAGACCAGCAAAGGTCAGCCGTTTTACTTAGACATTCCATCAAATGCTATTAAGATAATCAAAATTGCTGATTAAACTCAGAGATTATGATGCATAACACAAGCTTGTGGTCTCAGTTTTATAGGCTTCAACACGATATATTTAATAACAGTCAATATCTAATATTAAATACTTAGGAGAATACCCATGGCTCTACCTGCTATCGTCGTTAGTCATACTGTTGCTGTAGCCGCACTCAAAGAAGGCTTAAGCTTGTGCCAATCGATCATGAACTATAAGTTGCAAACTCAACAAGTTGAGTTGCAACGCGCCCACATGCATGTTGAGGCGAACATCGCTATGCAAAAGCTTGAGAAAGACCATCAAGCCGGTATGGCCAAACTCAATATGATAGCAAATGCTCATCAGATTACGCTTAAGAGTATCAAAAGCTCAAGTGCCAATCATATGGAAATGATTCAGTCACGCCAGCTAGATATTAAGAGCTATTTAGATGTCATAGTCTCTCCTGACGTCTCAGAGGATATTAAGCAAACAATGATGACCGTGATATCTCAGCTATCAAAAGAACAGACAGAGCTTACCAATAGCTATATTCAAAACTCGCATGCGCCAGTTGATGCTTTTGTGGTTTTAATGGATGGACTTCGTGATAATAATCAGTCACGTACTTTTACTGATGTTAGCTAATTGCACATGGGTATCACTGATTAACTTGTCATTTATGAAGATTATATTCGTTATTCAAGGAGAGGTTTATGTATCTAGTTATTGGTGCTATCGCGGCTATTGGTATAGTGAGCTGGTTAAGTAGTGAAGAAAAAAATACTTGTGCAAACTATCAGGCGTCTAGTAATCGATTATTCAAAGAAACCCACTTACGTCGACAGCAAATAGCTGAAAAACGTGCTTACTATGCTAGCGAAAAAGAGTTTTATACGCATGTCGACTTGCATTTTTCCTCTATGCAGACAGCAAGTGCGATGTACGAACAGTATGAAAATCATAAGAAGATTGTTGCGATGTTCAAAAACAAACAACAGTCTTTTGGCAACTGTATTGGTGAGCTAAAAAAACAGCGTGATGCAGCCTCATCGACAAAAAAGCAAGCGATTAGAGACCAATTAAAACAGATAAGACAGCAGTTCAATGAGACTAAGGAGCAGCTGATTCTATTAGCGGAAGCCAAAGAGGATTTACTCATTGAAGTGCGTCAGCTGAATCTAGCCACGCGTGAATACAAGCTGTATATCAAGGATAATTGCGGACGAAAGGGCCGTGACTGGTACGAACGTGGCCTTGAGCGCGCAAGATTGCGCTCGGCTTAGTGTCAGCTATACCATTTAACTAAACCACACACATGCGCAGCCCCCTTAAACATAAAGGAGTATTTAATGAGTATTAGAGTCCCTGACGGAGGCATTGAAATGCCTTCTCTTAATGATATAGAGCCTGTATTAAAATGGTATACCTTAAACTGTGAGCTTGTCACTCCTATGTATGGTGGTGGTGTAAAGTCAGTTGTGATCGATGAACAGATGCCTATACGTGCAAGCAGCATTCGTGGACAGCTAAGATTTTGGTGGCGATTGCTAGCAAAACACAAATGGCAGTTAGGCGATGATAAGGCAATCCAAAAACAGGAATTTGCCTTATGGGGCGGCATGGGTGCAAGTGACGATGATGGCGTGGCAAGCCAAGTTTTTTTGAGAGTCACGGATGTACCATCAAGCAATAAGATACGGCAGAGCCTAATCGATTATGATGATACGAGCTTATCAAAGCTAAAGTATGTACTTTTCCCAGCATATAACGAAACAGATCCAGCATTAGATCCACATAAACTGCTTAAGGCTGAAGATATCAACTGGAAGCTTAACTTTGCCTTCTCACCGGCGCTCATAAACGATACAACACGACAAAATCAGATTGTTGAAACTTTAAGATGGTGGGCTTGCTTTGGTGGACTTGGCTTTCGCAGTCGCAAGGGGCTTGGCTCAGTACGAGTGACTGAATGTACAGACTTTCCTATAATTGCTCAACCATTGAGCTCAGAAGACGTTCAGCAAGCTCGTTGTCAACTTGTACAGCGAAACCCTAATAAAAACCCTATCGAAGCATTACAGTCTGCTATTAACAAACTATCTGACTTTCGTCAGAAAGTAGGACTTGCTCGTAGTGGTACGGACAAATCCCCTGGTCGTAGCCGATGGCCGGAACCTGATGCCTTACGGCGTATTTACCCTGCTAGCAAGCATGACAAAAACCATGCTCCTGTTCACGATGCTGGCGAAGTTTTCCCAAGAGCGCTCTTTGGTCTACCCATCAACTTTCATTTCCCTAAAGAAAGGGCACTAAATACAATGGTTGGTCCTTCTCAGGGTGAACGTCTAGCCAGCCCATTGTTATTAAGAGCTGTATATGCAGGGGATGACAAAGATGGCAACGCACAATGGCACCCATCAGCTCTCCTCACTCCATATCAACATATCTTAGATATGCAAGTTGAAGTAAATGGTCATCAATATCCAATCTGGAAAGAAGATACAGCTGAACATACTCGTCCAATCAGTGAAAATGGTGGTCAAGATCCTATGCAAGCTTTCCTCACCTACTTTGCCAAATAATACGGTTATTACTAACAATAATAAGGAAATATAATGAATCAATACTTAGTGGTGCTCTCTATAGGACCAGTACAGAGTATGATCGTGGCGGCGCGGCGTAGTCGAGATTTATGGAGTGGCTCATGGTTATTGTCAGAGCTCGGAAAAGCCTGCGCTAAAAGCCTTGCCAATCAAGAAGCTACTTTAATCTTTCCAAGTGTTGATGATACAACGCTATTAGATATGAATAGTGACTTTTCAGTCGGTAATAAAATACAAGTAATCATCAAAGCAGCTGATAAGGATGCTGTGACTGATATTATCAGTCAAGCAAAAATAGCAACTCAAGAACGCTTTTCACTTGAAGCAGATGCTGCTCTTAGCCAGCTAAACTATGCCGCAAATGATATAAGAGATAATATTTGGGACGAGCAAAAATCAGCTTACCTTGAAATACAGTCCGCTTGGGCAAAAATCGATACCACAATAAGTGATGGTTATAAAATAGCCATTGGCAAAGCATCCAGTGCACTTGCTGCTCGCAAGGCCACACGAGACTTTGCTCCAGCCGCAACGAGTCCTTATATTGACAAGTACATGATACCTAAATCCTCGTTAGATGGTGCGTATGAGACGGTAATAAGCAAACCTCAAAATAAGCTTCAAAACAATACCCGTATCAAACTGTCTTTAGCTGATTCTGAGCAACTCGACTGCTTGGGCGTGATTAAACGTTTAGGATTTGACAAAAAATCTGACCAATTCACTCCTTTTACTAGAGTCACTGCCCATGCTTGGATCAAAAAATTAGTGGATGAAGCGGTAGATTTAGACCGTATCAAAAGCATCTATGATGACTTAATTCAACTAGGCGTTGCTACTCGAGTAAGAGGCAATAAAGGCATCTATCAAGACTTTGCTTATGATGCTCAACTTTTATACTCTTATCGCCTAGATGCTGCTATAAAAGAATGGACTCAAGTAGATGATGCAATAATCGATCAGCTAGAGTTATTAAAACAGCAGCTAATACCTATCTGGAAGAAGTATGGCGAGCCTTATAGTTATGGTGTCATGCTATTAGCTGACGGTGACCGTATGGGCGAGTTGCTCGATAAAGCAAACAGCTTAGAGGAACATCAGAAAATTACTAAAGCATTATCTGATTTTGCTGAGAGTGTCACTGATACGATGCGAGGCTTTAACGGTCACTGTATTTATGCCGGTGGCGATGACGTATTGGGCTTTGTACCCTTAGATAAAGCTTATGATTGTAGCAAACACCTCAGCAATGACTTTAAAAATAGATTGTCTGATGTCAGTCAACAGCTTGGCGCAGACAAGGCGCCTACTTTATCTGTTGGTTTGGCCATCTGTCATATTATGACTCCGATGAGTGTCATTCGTGATCTAGCAAAACAAGCAGAAAGCCATGCCAAAGGCGACCATATCAAACATGACATCGATAAGCGCCGCAATGCTTTGAGCTTATTATTATCAGTACGCTCAGGCTCTGACATTCAAATCAGATATCAATGGGGTGATAAAGAGAGCTTGGCAGACTTTCAGCAGTGGATAAAAATGTACGTCAATAAAGATATACCAAGCCGTGTGGCCTACGACATCAGAGACATTCATCTAAGAACTCATCTGATAGCTAAAAATGATAGCGATCTAAATACAGACATTCGCTCAGCAGAGCTAAAACGTATGTTAAAACAAGCTCGTACGGCAGCTGGCAATCGTATTAGTACGGAGACCATCACTCAATTACAGCATCGTGGTATCGAGATAGGTTTAGATAAACTGGCTGATGAGCTTATCGTGGCGCGTTGGTTTGCAGCCAAAACCCAACAAGAACTTGGACGGGAATAATCATGACCATAACTACCAACTACCTTATTGAGCCTCTAGCGCCTTTAGTCTTTCGCTCAGGCAAGCCTTTTGGCTCTATAGCATCAGCCGCTGATGTTGTTTTTCCTATGCCATCAGCCGCAGCTGGGTTAATCAGAGCGACCAGTATTCATCAACAGCACGCTCATATAGATGAACATAAAATCAATAACATTGATGACCAAAGCTATCAACAAGTGCTGTCTATTCAATCTAAAGGTCCTTATTTGGTCAGGTTTGATGATTCTTATAAGCATATAGAAATGCTGGTTCCCAAGCCTGCCGATGCTTTATATTTTGAAGTAAAACCAGATGAGCATGCAGATGCTCGCGTACAAGTACTGCGCCTCTCACCCAAAGCGCTCGATGCTGATTGTGGCAGTGACTTACCTGAAGGTCTATTGCCTGTACAGATGCAGAAACCCACTAAAGGCAAACCTAAGCCTGGTGTTGCCTACTGGACGCTAGACCATCTAAAAAAATGGCAGAATCAGTCTGAGCTAACCTTTGATGAGCTACAACAAGATGGCGTGGCACAGCTACCTATTGAGGTGCGCACCCATGTCGCTATAGATAATCAAACCCAAGCCACCCAAACGGGCAAATTATTTCAAACGGCAAGCTTTGATTTTGGCTATACCAAAGTAGCAGATACACAAACAGCATCTCAGTCTACGTGGCAAACTCATCGTCTTGGGTTCGTCATACAAAGTGAGCAACGCCTAAATGAAGATACGGTGACCTTTGGCGGTGAGCGCCGCTTATCTAAATTTTTACCTATCAATGACATTGATGCTTTTTATGACCACGGTCTTGATGAGCTTTTGAATAAAATCAATGATGCTAATGGCTTTCGGCTCACCTTTTTGACACCTTGTATATTCAAAAACGGTTACTTGCCAGCATGGATAGATAATAATACTAAACAAGGTACTCTGCCTGACACTAATACCACAGTTACACTGAAAGCCTGCGCTATAGACAGATGGCAACCGGTATCAGGGTGGGACTCTATTGTTTGGAAACCCAAAGCCATGCGTAAAGCGGTCAGCAGTGGCTCAGTATATTGGTTTGACTTAAACGATAGCTTAAGCTCAACGGAGTTGGAGCATATCCTACATTTGGTATGGTCTGATGACCATCAAGATAAAAAAGATGGCTTTGGTAGTGCCATTATCGCACCCTGGCAGGCAAGCACCTCATAAATCTGCAATATAACGTCTTATTTTTTAACATTGATTGAATCAAATACTTTAGGAAAAACTATGCAAACTCAGACTTTTCATCTACAAAATCTCTCAGCGCTACACGTTGGTACTGGTCAAGGTGTCGGCGTCGTTGACTTACCTATTGCGCGCTCTAAGTCAACTAACTTACCTATCGTACCCGGCTCGGCTATCAAAGGGGTGCTACGTGATGAGCTGGCAGCACAAAACCTTATCAAAGCCGACGATGTTAATACCTTATTCGGCCCTGACCATGCTTTAGATGAGGCACACGCTGGAGCTATTGCTTTTGGTGATGCCAATCTATTGCTACTGCCGATTCGCTCGTTTGCAGGTACAGTCGCTTATGCCACTTGCCCTTTTATATTACGTCAATACCAGCGCGACCATGGAACACAGACAAAAGAGCTGTCCATACCGCAGCTAGAAGCCAGTGATGATGATAAAGTCAGTGCTCGTGTCACTCACGACAGTAGCCTTGTGGTCAGAGGTACAGACTGTATTGCTTTAGAAGATTTGGATATTCAAGCTTACAGCAATGATATGACACAGCAATGGGCAGACGTTATTACCCAAGCGCTATACCCAGAGTCCACCCAAAACTATGCAGACTGGCGCACACAAGTCGCCAGCCGCTTTGTGATTTTACCTGACGACATTTTTTCGTTTTTAGCCGATACCGCAACAGAGCTACGTACCCGCATTCGTATCGACCGTAAGACTCGCACTGTACAGCAAGGCGCACTATGGACAGAAGAAAACCTGCCAGCCGACAGTGTATTGTGGGGGGTATTGGGCGTCAGTCCTTCACGTAAAAAATCAGATGATCGTAGCGCTAATGAGCTTACTGAATTACTGCCCAAAGATGAGCTACACGTTCAAATCGGCGGCAAGCATACCGTTGGTCGCGGCTTTTGTCGCTTGTTGTTAGATACTAATAGCAATGCAAACAACCAAAAGGAGGCGTAATCATGCAAATCAGAACGCATAAATACGCTGAACAGGCCTATCCTTTAGTCGCTGCCATACAAGGTGATGCGGTTGAAGCTAAATATCGCACACTTGCTTTAACCTTTCCATCGATGGTTATGCAATCAGGTCTGGCGCAAGCCGTTGGTTTTTTGATGGCGAAAAGTAAAAAAAACCTGGAACACCAGCTATTACTAGAGCATATCGCTAAATTGCTTAACTTTGTAGATAATCAAAAAGGTGACTTTGATGCTTTACACAAAAACATTTTAAAATCAAACGTTACTGAGTATCAGCTACTAAGTAGAAAGGCAATAGAAGCCAGCGCTTGGCTGAAACGCTATACCCAAGCCTTACTCGTCAAGCAGTCATAAGAGGATATCACTATGCAATTGCAATTAATGAGAGAACGATTAAAGCAGATATTCCCAAGGGTACATGATGCCCATGCTGGCTTGTTGATGCAGCGCGGTTTGATGGATTGGGAAAGCGACGAAGAAAAGAAAACACTACGAGAGAGAAAACTAAAAACCAAAAAAGAAGAACTAATAAATATTATTGCTAACGTCAGCCCTAGCAAGCTATATATACTGGCATTTAATCGCTGGCTTGATACCACGCATGAGGCGGGTCACGATAACTTTACGTCTATAGCTGCTACAGTGGACGGTCGACTATTCACTGGACTGGCGCTTGGCGGCACGCTTGAAACCGGTGCAACCACTCACCATACCTATGGTATGCCTATGATTGCAGGGTCATCTGTAAAGGGCGCGGTCAGATCCTACACTGAGCATCTGTTTGCCGAGCGTGATGAAGATGGTGCGATACAATATGAAACAGTAGCTGGCATCAATCAAATCATCATTAAAGAGCACAAACAACAAATTTTAGATGTTCTGTTCGGTGCTGATGGCGATGATAGTGACCCTGATGACAATCAAGCAAACGCGGGCTACTTAGTTTGGCATGACGCATGGTGGGTACCTATGGTTAGCGAGCAATGCGAGCCATTGACCGGTGATAAATATAAGCCTTTTGTCGGTGATATTGTCACCGTCCATCACCAAAAATACTACAGTCGTGAGCTAGATGAAACCCTCGATATGGAAAACCCAGTACCGAACCAGCAAGTGGCGATACAAGGCTCGTTTTACTTTGTCGTAGAAGGTGAGCAAAAATGGATAGCTATCGCCAAGTCATTATTACAAAGCACTATTGAAAACGTAGGTTTGGGTGCAAAAGGCTCATCAGGATATGGTTACTTTGTCCATGATGAGTCCTTAACTAATGATATCGCCAAACGGTTTGAGATGGGCAGACCAACTGACACATCAGATGACCCACTGGCTGCTATTCGTAAAGAAATAAAATATTTAGATGAAGCTCAACTCATTGATAACTTAACTAAGAAAAAGAATAAGTTTTTTGAGCATTTAGTACTAGATAAAGACACTGACGAAGATGTCCAAAAAGTGGTACAAGTTGTATTAGATGAGCATTTTGATCTGGTGGCTACTTGGTCTGACGCTGCGAAAAAAAGTAACGCAGAAAAAGCATTTAAATTTATTCAAAAAAATAAATTATAGCTTATTACTTTTAATATCGCAGATATTGAAAACAATGTATTTGACATTGCAAAACCAGCGGTCTTACTTTACTATATTTAGGTCGTTAATCAAATTAACGACCCCTGCTAATCAGAACTACTTTCAGACTTGACCTGACGAAGGCATATGTCATTATTTAACGTTTCAGACTGAAAGTTGGTTATTATGTATACAATTAACGGCTAAAAATTGGTTAAAAAAGCATCAACTTTTAACCAAACATTTGTCTGTTAAATATCGAAACGTAAGTTGTTGTTTTTATTGACAATAAAATCGGTTGTACAGTCTGAACACCTCCCTGATTTTTAAGGGATTAAGACTGCTGTTTTATACGCATGCTACTGACGTTATATGTCTGAACACCTCCCTGATTTTTAAGGGATTAAGACTTATTTGAAACCTATATTACACCTAAAACCTCTGTCTGAACACCTCCCTGATTTTTAAGGGATTAAGACTGCTAATAGGGACATTAATACCCTAAAAACAGCGTCTGAACACCTCCCTGATTTTTAAGGGATTAAGACGTTTGACCTTGCACGACTCTATGACGGCTAGTGGTCTGAACACCTCCCTGATTTTTAAGGGATTAAGACAGTTTTTCTTTCTCTGCATACTTTAAAAATTCAGTCTGAACACCTCCCTGATTTTTAAGGGATTAAGACGGCTCATTCATCATGCTATATGTAATGGGATCGGTCTGAACACCTCCCTGATTTTTAAGGGATTAAGACCGTAACTATGCGACGGGTGTATGATTTTCTTAGGTCTGAACACCTCCCTGATTTTTAAGGGATTAAGACTGATTAGGAATGCACCAAACACTACTAATATTAGTCTGAACACCTCCCTGATTTTTAAGGTGAGAAGCGTTAAAAAATTGCATGCCAATTTTAGCTTCGCAAGAGAGAATTCTTTAAATAGAATTCTCTTAAAGACTTATGAAAATGATCTGAATAGAAAATCATAGATTTTCTCTTGCGTCAGGGCAAAGGTTCCCCAAACCTTTACTTATCCTGACTCATCCCTGATTTTTAAGGTGAGCGAGGATAAGAAAGTGTCCAGTGGACACTTTCCCGAAGCGCAAGGCGCAGAGCTATGCTCGAGTAAAGCGTTAAAAAATTGCATGCCAATTTTAGCTTCGCAAGAGAGAATTTTTTAAATAGAATTCTTTTAAAGACTTATGAAAATGGTCTGAACAGAAAATCATAGATTTTCTCTTGCGTCAGGACGAAGGTCTCCCTGATCTTCGTCCTGACTAATAGCTTCGCAAAGAAAAATCCTTTAAATAGGATTTTTTAAGGACCGCTCAATCAGTCTCTTGACTGCCTTATTTTGGATTTGAAAGCCTCCCTACTCTAAAAAAGCCATCTATGACAGGTGGCTTTTTACGTTTAGTCTCCGCCATCTCACAAGCTTGCCGTTTTATTAATATCGCACCACCAGACTCCATAATGGGCTCATCAAACAGCCTAGTGGAGAGACACCGATGATCGCACTTAACCAAGTAGCAAACGCTCAATCAGCGCAAAACCTAGCACAACAAGTATCTCATGCCGCTGAACAGCTACAACTCCACGGGTTTGATCGCTACTATAATGCGATGGTCGGTGCTTATGTGTCTGAGGTTTATAAGACGCTGAATTATCCTACCTTTGCCAATGCCACCAACCGCGCAAAGTCGCCGCTCACATCAATTGAGCAGGCCGTGATGTACACAACACTGTACGGTAAAAGTCACTTTGACCGCTTCAGTGGTGTCATTGGTCAATTGATGGGTAGCAATGTGCGCTCAGAGCCAGTCACTAAGATGATCAATATCGTAGATTATGGTTGCGGACAAGGTATTGCAAGCTTAGCGCTGCTAGACTATTTAGATAAGTATGTGAACAGTGAGAGCTTCACCCTACATTTTCATTTGGTAGAGCCGTCACAGACCACACTAGAGCTAGCGGAGCTACTAGTGAAAAAGATGTCGCAGCGCATCAATGCCACAACTGTTGTGCATCTATATCATAAAGATCTGGCTAAGTTCTTAAGTGACGACAGTAGCGAGCTTGCGACTGCTGACTTTACGCTGCATTTGTTCTCAAACGTACTGGATATACCCGAGGTACAGCAGCTAATTCCAACGCTGACTACTTATCTGCACGCTATTGAGGGTAAACAGATGGTCCTCGCTGTAGGGCCTCAATACTCAGATAACTATCAGGGTTTAGAATATTTAAAGCGCTCGCTGAACGGCGTATCTGTAAAGCAAGATATTGCTAACTTCTCTATTGAGGGTGAAATATACTCGATTAAGAATAATCACTGGCAGCATACCTTATCTTATGGGGTGATGATGGGATTGTGTTTCAAAAATACACTGTCAGATAGTGATACACAGATAGCCGCTTAAATACTTTTTGGGATGATACCCAAAGATATAGCTAAAACTTAGTAGTCATTAGGAGAGTAATATATGGACTTATTTGAAACCTTGTACACAGACAACGATGCTCTATTATTATCGGCACTGATTAGTGAAGGTAAGTTTATGCAGTCAGACTACCCGGCTCATATCCATGCTGATGGTAAAGGTGTGGTCATCAATGTACCGGATGGCAAACTCTACTACGCCCCGCATTATTTTGATACTGCATTCAGTGATGAGACGATGGATACTCTGCTGGCGTGTACTGATATTGATTACATGACCCACGACTGGCACCAAGAGAGCGATATTGACCAGTTACCGTTTCAACATATCCAATGGCAGCAGGATAGTGTGAGTATGTTTGGCAAGTCGCATGAACTGCCTCGCCTATCTGCGTGGTATGGCGATAACGACAGGCCTTATACTTACTCTGGTATGACGCTACAACCAAAAGCTTGGAATACAGTATTGCTTCGCCTACGGGAGGCGCTAGTACCGATATGTAAAAGAACATTTAACAGTGTGTTATTGAACTGGTATCGTTCAGGAGAGGATCATATCAGTTGGCATACCGATGCTGAGCCTGAGCTTGGGGACAATCCGTTAATTGCTTCGGTGAACTTTGGTGCCAGTCGGCGGTTTTTGTTACGCCGTCGCGATGATCACCGTATTAAGCTTGAACTGCATTTGCATCACGGCAGTGTGCTGGTGATGGCAGGCGCTCTACAGCATCATTGGCAGCATAGCGTACCCAAACAAAAAAAGGTAACAGACAACCGCGTGAACTTAACGTTTCGTACCATACAGATTTAAAGTATAGATACGCCTGCTCACTAACTGTCACTCTCACTGTCACTGTCACTGTCACTGTCACTGTCACTGTCACTGTCACTGTCACTGTCTTGATAATAAAGGTATAAAGCGATGCCACAGAAGCATTATCTCGTCGGCTACGATATTAGTGATCCGAAGCGTCAAGCGGTTGTGCGCTACAACATCAAGCGCTATACCTCATCAGGGCAAAAATCTGCGTATGAGTGTGCGCTATCGACAACCACCAAACAGCAATTAACTGAATTTGCACTCACCAAAATCGAGACCAGTGACTCTTTTTTTATTGTCAAAACCGTTCGCACTTACTGGGCGCAACTATCTAAACATAATGTGCTACCGCCCAATACGTCAGTAACCGATCACTTTTATCTGGGGTAAGCGCAATACAGAGGTGACACTATGCAAAATATAGTCATTGATAAAAAGGGTTGCCAGCTCGACGTAGAGCGAGACATATTGGCGATACAGCACCCAAGCTTGACCAAGACCATAAAGATCCCATTTGCACAAATTCAAAGCATTACAATCACCACTCAAGTCGATCTAAACAGTCGTCTGTTGACACGCCTCGCAGAGCATAACGTGAGTGTCTGCGTACTACCCAGTAGTCGTTCGGGTGAAGCTTGTTTTTTGTTGGGCAGTTGGCACGCAGGTACCGAGCGCCGAGACACTCAATACCGCATCATCAATCATGACGCCTCTAAAAGCTATTGGGCATCCACATTAGTCAGACTAAAACTGCATCAACAAGCGCAAACGCTACAGGCACTGCAACAGCACTGTGTGTCGGGCACGGCTATAACTTCATTGCAAGATACTGATGACATAGCGGTGTCTATTCAAAAGATAAAAAGCCTACGCGATAAATTCCGTAAGTACTATCCTGCTCGCGCTATAAGCAACCCTGATATAAAGACCAATAATCAACTGTCTATCTATGACAGTTACATGCCGCAGTACCCAGTAGCGAGCATACTCGGAACAGAAGGTATAGGATCCGCGCTTTATTTCAAATGCTATCAACGATTTTTTGCTGAACACTTGCAGTTTACCAGTCGCAATAGAAGACCACCTAAAGACCCTGTCAATGTAGTGCTGTCATTATCGTACACGCTACTACAGCATATCTGTCAACAAGCAGTCTATAGCATTGGGTTTGACCCCTATTGCGGCGTACTACACAGTCCCAGCTATGGACGTGAGTCGCTAGCCTGCGATTTTGTAGAGTTGCAACGCGGTGTCATTGATCTATGGGTTTGGACGTTGTTTGAACAAGACATTTTGAGTCTTGATGACTTTAGTCTTGCTAACGATAGTGGCTATCCCTGCGAGCTACTAAAATCGGGGCGAGCCAAATACTACCAAGCCTTTGCTACTATTCGCCCCAACTTAATTAAGAAGGCATTAAGCCATGCCTGGATATGGCAACGCCGACTGAATAGATATGGCTCTGATAGTAGTGTTGAGACAACAGAGCCGCGTTTATCATTTATGAGCCATCTGCCGAACTCGTAGACGCTACCGGGCTGAGTCATCATAGTTGGTATTATGTGACAACGATGAGTACAGCGATAAGTACAGTGATGAATACAGTCATGACGATAATGGTGCTTGAAATGGATACCTTTATTCCTCAACATCTTTCTTGATGAATCTATTAACGTGTTTATTAATGAGACTATCAATAACTGCTATCAACGAAAGGGTGGTTTTATGACAACGATCAGCTTTATCATCGCCTACGATATTAGTGATAATAAAAGACTACAACGGCTACAGCGTTTGGTGAGCAATCAGTTCTTGCAACTTCAATACTCCATATACTATGGCATGATGACGCGCAAACGTATGGATGCATTCATTGTCACCATGCAACAGATCATTCACCCTACTGATGATGACTTGCGTATATACGAGGTTGAACCACTTGAGCAGGCTTTTGTCATTGGTAAATACAGCGAGGATATTATGCTATTTAGTGATATAGGTGCGCTGAACCTATAAAAGCGCAGAGCTGGCATCATAGCTAAAATACAGTCGAGAGCTAAACCTACGCTAAGATGGTTTCTTGTCTTGCACTCATCAAAGACATCTATTACTATAGAATGGTAACTGCAAAGCGGTTGCCCCGTAGTGATAAGGGGGCGGTTCAGACTTGACCTGACGAAGGCATATGTCATTATTTAACGTTTCAGACTCAAAATTGGTTATTATATGTACAATTAACGGCTAAAAATTGGTTAAAAAAGCATCAACTTTTAACCAAACATTTATCGTTTAAATATTGTCACGCAAGCTGTTGTTTTTATTGATAATAAAATCGGTTGTACAGTCTGAACACCTCCCTGATTTCTAAGGGATTAAGACTGCCCTTAATTCTTTTGAGCGTTCTTTTTGTAGTCTGAACACCTCCCTGATTTCTAAGGGATTAAGACTCAACTGCAGCGTCTTGGTTCACTTCTTGTTCAGTCTGAACACCTCCCTGATTTCTAAGGGATTAAGACCTAATCTGTGTTAGTACAGCATGTAGATGTACGTCTGAACACCTCCCTGATTTCTAAGGTGAGCGAGGATAAGAAAGTGTCCACTGGACACTTTTCCGAAGCGCAAGGCGCAGAGCTATGCTCGAGCAAAGCGTTAAGAAATTACACTGTAATTTTAGTTTCGCAAGAAAAACCCTTTAAATAGGATTTTTTAAAGACTGTTTGAATTGGCCTGAAGAGAGAATCCTTTAAATAGGATTCTCTGGATGATAATCAAGTGTCCAGTGTGAGAAGCACTGCTTCGCAAGACGAAACCAAAGGTGAGTATGCTCGAGCACAGTGTTAAAATAGACAAATCATTACTTAGTAATCACTAAAACAGCTGCTATGAAAATAGCAGCTGTTTTACGATATGCTCAGAAAAAGGAAAGTAATAGCATGACGGCCTTAATTAGCTTTTTAGGTGGTGGTAAGCAGGGTGGCAGCTACAGAACCACAGACTACAAGTTCTCTAATGGCACTGTTTATGAAAATGAGCGCTACTTTGGCATGGTGCTCACCAAAGAAGTTAAGCCCGATAGACTTATCCTAATCGGCACGTCAGGTAGTATGTGGGATGTATTCTTTGAAGCAGGACTAGAAGACCATACGGATGCATGGAGTACGCTGTCTGATGCTGTGCAAAACGACACCGTCACCATAGAGCAGCTACAACCTTTTGAGCAGTTTTTGACTGATAGATTAGGTTTGAGCGTGACCTGCCAGCTGATAGACTATGCGAAAGATGCCGCAGGACAAGTCAGTATCTTAAAAAATATAGACGAGCTCCTAGTCAAAAATGAGCATGTGGTCATGGATGTGACTCATGGCTTTCGTCATCTTCCTCTGATTGCATTGGTATAGTAGAGCCTTTATAAAAGCGGTACAATAGTTTTAAAACAAGCGAAAAGTAAAAAGATTATGACTTATTTAGCAGACTTTCGTGCTCAAGTGATAAAAAGTGTCGAACAACAAGGCATGAGTATCAGACAAGCTTGTGCATTCTATGACATTAGTAAGGCCACGCTACAGAATTGGCTCAAAGATTCTAGTATTAAA
>Ga0209414_1000164_pt1 | contig 30037 bp, 21 predicted proteins | sample LakVidmifraction_4_FD_181154 | JGI IMG/M metagenome (GOLD analysis project Ga0209414, IMG submission 181154) | Hypersaline microbial communities from Lake Vida, Antarctica - Brine Hole Two &gt;0.2 micron (SPAdes) (version 2) | ecosystem: Environmental > Aquatic > Non-marine Saline and Alkaline >...
AATGATGGTTATTTGAGGAAAATACGTAAAGTATTTCTCAATGTATTGCATCTCTACTTCAAATCCAAAGCGAAAGAAAAACGCAAATAGAATTGAAATGTTAATAAGTATTATATCTAGAAAAATCACAGATAGTGTTCTAATTTTCTTTTTCATAAAATCCTCTTTCTAAATATATTTTCTAACATAGCTTACAAATCTAGTTTATCAAAAGTGATAAAGTATTCATTGGGTGACGTCCTTAATCTAAATAAAATTTAGATGTTGCTTCTTTTTCTAAGACTTCACTTCCGAATATTACCATAAGTTAATAGCTTAGTTAAGTGAAATTTAGCAATTAAGTATTTGCATCTTCATATATTCACGTGTCTATTAGGAAGACGTGAAATCCTTTAAGTCAGATTTTATTTTATTTTGCCTTGCCATATATATTATATGTTTGATTAAATAATAATTGCTTTTTAAAATTTATTTAAAGCCAATTACCACTTGTTTTTAGATTTGTTAATAATTATTAACTGAATACCTCTATAAATTAACAAAATTAAAATCGATAGAATTAAGACACCAGCCATATTCATTTTCATTGATAAACCTGATTCTAATGCCGCAGGTTCAATTAATGTAATGCTGTCTTTATATTTTTCTTGATAATATTCATCACTTGTTTTTTCAATCAAAGTTACCCAATTTTTCGTTTTATTTTCTAACCGATCAACCAAAGCTAAAACTTCATCTCTAGCAGTAATGACCTCTAGAGGTGTCGGTACACGACTTTCTAAAGCAATGATTTTATTTTGTAAGTACTCTTGTTCCTTTTGAATTTCTCCAGATTTCATCTTTGATTCTGTTGCTTGAATGGCAACATCATCATAAGATTCATCATTGGTTTCTATGCTTAAGGAATCCGCGCCAGCGTTGGGCAGCAAAACAGATTTTTTATTGACTTCTAAAATAGATAATAATTCATCAGATATTTCCGCTACTTGATTGTTTTCTCCAATATCTAATGCATACTTTCTAATCATATATTCATACTTTAAAATAAGTTCTTCAGTATTTTTCGTCAACTGAAAAGCATTAATCAATGCATTGATTTGGTTTAGTTCTAAATCTTTTGACGTTTTAATCGTTTCTTTAATATCTTTAAAAGAATACCCTTCTAAAGAGACAAATTCTGAATCATCAGCTATTAAAACGTCTAAATAACTAAAGAGCATATTAAACTTTTTTTCATATACAATGGATAGCTCTGGATAATCATAGTTGGCTAACTCAAAATAATCTAACACTTTATTAAGATCCATAAAAGGATACTGATTTTGATCAAAGAAATAACTCTCATAACCTTTTTTATAATTTGACATAAAAATTTTTGCATCCCTTTGAGAATATTCTTCTAAAGCAGTATAATCTAATACTATTTTAAACTCATTTGGGTAGTAAGTATAATCTTTTCCTTCTATTCTATTTTTCTCAATAGTATCAATAATATTATTTGGTAAAATCGGTATAATCCGAATAGCATCTTTTAAAGATGAATCATATGGCAAGTCGGAATTTTCAGCAACTAGCTTTGAAACATCTTCCGATATAATATTTTCATAGTTAAATCTAGTACCATCTGGATTGGTTCCTTTTTCTATCCCTTCAAAACGAAGCGATAAAACCGTTTCATATTTGTTTTGAATTACTTTATTGAAACCAAAAATCATAAGTATGGCAATAATTAAACTACTAAAAATCAATAGACTTCTTTTTTTATTCATTTAATTTTACCTCCTTTGTTTCTTCTGTCCACATTGATCTAAAAAAGGCTGCAAATATTCCTAACATTAAACCTAAAACCAAACCAATAGCTGAATTTAACATAACATTTACATCCGAGTAAACTTCTGCTGGAGACAATGGTCTTACAGCTTTTGTCATCAACTTATCATAAAACTCTTCTGCTGAACGATTAGACAATTCAATCCAGTTTTTAATATTAGTAGATGTTTGATTAATTAAATGAACAACTTTAATCTCCTCTTCGGAGTTATCATTTAATAGATCTGAACCTTCTTCAAGATCTGTTAATTCGCGTTCATAATAATTTATTTGTCGTTGAACATCTGCCGATGTTTCGCCAAAATCAGATGTCCGTAGTATTAATTGAGTGAAATAACCATCTCTAGAATCACTAATTTCGCCATTGAGTGTTTGAATAATACTTTCATTACTATTTTCTAGTTTATCTAGCATTTCTTTAGATACGCCAGAAGAACTTTCCAATTTTCCTTTTCTTAAAGCTAATTTTTCAATCATATATTCGTAATATACTTTCAACCGTTCTTTATCCTTCGTTAATTTATATGAACTAATAAGAGAATCAATACGATTTAAATCAATCTCATCTATTACTTTTACCGTCTCTGCTATTTCTATAAAGCTAAAGCCTGTTTCCTTTGAACGAAAACTAGGATCCATACTGTAAATTTTTTCATTAAAGGCAATAATATCATTAAGCTGCATATGCAGCACATTAGATATATCCGCATAATCATAATCTTCTGTATCAAAGTTTATTAACCGATTGGTTACTAAAGTTGAATTGATATATTCTTGGGTAAAATAGTCCATGTAAGATTCAACAATTTGATTAGCAATCCTTATAGCTACTGTATCATCAATGCTACCCCCAGTAGAAACAGTTAATAAAAACTCATCCGGAAAATACTTAAGTGTTTCCCCTTCTTTTTCTAATAAAAACTCCTTCTTCTTTTGTACACTCTGTGGTATTAAAGGCTCAATAGTTGTTTTTGATCGAATATCATTAATTGATATCTGATCCTCAATGTCTAATGCAGCAACAACATCCTTTAAAACAAAAGGCGTAACAATATCATAAGGATCAAAAATAGACCCATCAGGATTTTTTCCTTCTTTAATTTGTGTATGATTAATATCAATTAATATTTGTGCTTCCTTTGATGCATTGTTTAAATATAAACTGAAAATTATTGAAATAAATAAAATAACTAATGTAATAATTGCAATAAGATATTTGTTTCTGTATAAGGTCATGATTAATTCTTTAATTGATATCTCTTGGTACGCTTCAACTCTTTCTTCTTTCACTTTGTCCTCCAAATTTATCAATCTGCTATAAATTATTTTATGTCTACTTAAGAAATGAGATAAGCTCACTAAATTACGCGAACTTATCTCTATTAAGTTGAATTATTTTATCTTATTTTATTTTAGATAAATTAATAAATTATCAATCATCTTCAATGCTTCAGCTCTTGTAGCATTGTTTAGTGGTTTAAATCCTTCACCATCACCAATAACAATCTCTACTTCAGCAGCACCATTAATATAGTACCGTGCATATGCACTAGCCTTATCACTGTCATTAAAGAAATTAACAGCACCAGCTAAACTTTCACCCCTCTCTTCCTCATAGAATCTAGCCATCATTACAACCATATCTTGTCTTGTAATTGATGCATTAGGGTTGAATTGATTTTGACCTACACCATTTACTAAACCTAACGCTTTACCACTATTAACTGGTACAAAATACCAATCAGTTGAATTAGTGTCATCAAATGGTGATGAAATGGTTGCTTCGTAATCAAAAGCATTCATTAACATTGTAATAAACTCTGCTCTTGCGATATCACCTTGAGGATCAAAAATTTCATCAGATCTACCTCTTACTATACCTTTGGCTGCCATCTTATTAATTACACTTTCAGCCCAATGCCCTGGAACATCGCTAAAGTCAGGCGTATATTTTGCTAAAGTGTAGTAACTGTAGTGAGGTGATTTAAATTCTACCTTACCATCTATAACCCAAGACATTAACAGTTCAAATGCTCCCGTTTCATTATTTCTAACAAGTACAGCTACTTGATCTGTATTGCCTTCATAGTCAGATAAATCAAAGTCCATTGATAATCTTGTTAATTGTTCACTTGTACCATCAGCTTTTTTCTTACTAACCGTAATATCTCTTGTTTTAACAAATGTATATTTCTCTCCAGCTTGATCATTTAATCCATCATTTAAAACTTCTGACATTACTTTAGAAGAAATTTCTATTGTTTCGCCTTCTTCTATAGTATCTAACATTTCACTTGGAATAATAATACTTGAACCTTTAGTAGCTAAAACCAAGTCGACATTTTGTCCTTTAAGGGCTTCAATTACTTCAGAACTTAATGAAATTTCTGAATCTTCATCATTAGATTTCAATATAACAGTTGCTTTCATCGGTTTATTAGAATTATTTAAGTCTAAATTAGTTAATATATCTTCTAAACTCTTTACTGCTTCTTTAGCTTTTATGATAGCTTCTTCAACTAAAGCTTTAGTTATTTCTGTTTGAGCCGTTATATTAACAGTACCAGCTTTTCTAGCAACTCTTTTGGCTAACTTTCGAGCAAATTTCTTTAATCGATCTTTATTTTTCTGACTAGTCTTCTCACTAGTAATTGCTTCATTTATTGTTTCTTCAATAACTTTTTTAACTAATGCTGTAGCTTCTTCATTACTAATATCTTCACCATCAATTAAACTTGAAGCTGTTTTAATTACTTGTTGCACTGCTTCTAAAATCTCTTCAGGTGTTGCATCTGGATCATTTAATTTTTCTTGAAAATCTTCAGAATCTTGAACAAATGTTTTATCATTTATTATATCTTCTTCATCGGAAGATGTTCCTCCACCTGATGATCCGCCACCATTTGAACCACCGCCTGTATCTCCATCATCTGTATCGTCATCATTTGTATCTCCATCATCTGGCGTAGGTGTTGAATCCATCATTTCTACTAAACCTACAGCATTAAGTGCATTAGCAATATCCTTAGCTGTATAACTACCATTAGTTAAATAGTTATCCAATTTAGTATTTAGTGATGCTCGAAGCTCCACATCCAAATTATCTAATTCTTCTGTATTACTTCCCATATTAAATGCTAACTTTAAATAACTATCTAGATCATAGGAAGTACCACCAGTGTAAGAAGATACAGGTAAGGTATTGTATAATCGATTATCAAAATCAAAAGTCAAAGTATCTCCATTATCATCAAATTCCATTATTTTACTATTTTGTAATCTTCTTCCCAAATAGTATAAATACGTTGGCATATTACTTGAGTAACTACTACCAAGATTCGTTGCTAGAACATCATAAGGTCCATTATTTGATAACCCGCTTAAATAACTTGTTATAGAACTTAAATCACTTAAGCTTAAATCTTTTAGAGCGTTTGCATCTGTTTTAACTTTTTCCTTAGTAATACCATTTGAATCTAAAATATCGCCAATAACTGTATTTTCACCTCTAACATCAGTTATAAAGGTATCTACTCCAGCCTCAAAATCAGTACCACCTTCAACCACATAAAAATCTACTAAAATATCTCTTAATACTTCAATTTCAGATATTGTTACACCTAAACCATCTAGCACCTCAATTGCAGAATAATCTTCATCACCATCAATTGCACCAAATGTTGGGTTTAAAGGTACCATTGCGAATATTAAAGTAAAAACTACTAAAAAACTTAATACTTTTTTCATACTTTCCTCCTCTTTTTTTAATATCATACATACACATATATATATTAATTAATTTAACTCATTTAAAATAAGCATATAAAAACCATTTAATATCTTTGAAATTTCACCTCTCGTAATTTCTCGCTTTGGTGTTAAAGTACCATTAGCATTGCCATTAATGAGCCCTAAATTGTTTGAAATAATAACTGATTCTTTAAAGGCTTCATCTACTTCATCAAAATCTGAAAAAGAACCTTTATAAACTTTTAAATCCTCTTCTAACGGTATCTCTAGAACTTCTAAAGTACGAATAATTAAGTGTATTATTTTTTCTCTTTCAGGATAAGCTTCTGGTTCAATACTTACAGATAATTCTTTATCTGATATAATCCCTAATTTTTGGGCTTGTTTCAAGTATTCTGAATACCATTTTTCTTGATGGTTTTCAGTTAAATTTACAGTTGATAAATCCAACTTTTCTGAATTATCAACTATAATCTCCATCAGCAACTTTATAATTTCATTTTCTTTAATAAATCCATCTGGTTCAAAAGTTTCCGTTGTTCGACCGTTAATGATATTTCGTTCTGCAAAGTAATTAACATATTCTTCTGACCAATGGCCTTTAATATCCTTAAAGCTTGTATTAGGCTGAACAATATCTATTGGTTTTATAATTAATCCTCTTGCCTGAAGTCTTTCCTTCAAAGACTTTTGAATATCTTTTTCCGCCGTGCCTTCTATTTCATCTGGCGATGATCCAGTTCCTGCATTGCCATTATCATTGTCTATATTATCTTCATCTACTTTATATTTATCATTCAACAACTGAATTTGTTCTTTTGCATATGCTTGATCATCCATAATTAATAAATCAATTAATTTTAGTCGATCTTCCTTTTCCCATGTTTTTAAGTTTAAAAGATTTTCTTTAACATCACTTTCAGAAACACCTAAACTCTTCATCTTTTGAAGCCCCTCTTCTGGGATGCTCTCACTAAAATTTAACACTAGATAATCTATATTATCATCACTTCCAAAAAAATAATCAAATAAATCAATATATAAATCCTTTGTACCTTCATCTGCTTCCCTAATTTGATCAAACATAAAATCCATATACTTTGTTTCAATTTTGTCTGCATAACTTATGCTTGTGAATAATAAAGTAAAAATAAGTAATAATACTAAAAAAGGTTTCTTCATTTAATTGCCTCCTACATATTCATAAAATTTTGATAAAATCCATTCTTTCTCCTCAGCAGAAAAATTTTCTTGCATCATTTGAAGTGCTTCTTTTTTTTCATTTGAAGTAAAACCATCTTTAGACATGGCTATTAAAGAACTCAAATCTCCTGGAGATAATCTCTTCATTGCTAAAGCCGTTGCTTCAGCCTGATCAACCATCGTTGCATTTCCTTTCGCTGATCCTATTATATTTTCTTCTAAAACATTCTTCTCTTCTTTATCTTTCAGTTCTATTGCTTCATCAACACCGCCTTCAATATTCTCTTCTTCTTTTTCAATACTTTTTTCAGTACGTGGTAAATCTTTTTTTTGTTTATTGGCATATACTTCAGCATCTACTTCTAATTTTACTGTTTCTTCTTTTTCTTTGTCTTTTGTTTTCTCAATAATTTCATCATAATTTTCTCTAACAGACTCATTTATCTCTTGATTATCTTCAATCATTTGATAATCCTCTTCAACTATACTTTTGTCTTTCTCTTTCTCATCTAAGTTCTCTTTCTCATCTAAGTTCTCTTGAATATTATTATCAAAATACATAACATTCCTCTCTTGACGAGAATAAGCCCAACCAAAAGTAAACACCATAATAATCACTAACACACTAATTGTCTTAGTTGTAAAGAATTTTCCTTTCACATTTCTCTCCTTTGTAAATTTTATGTATACAAACTCATTTAATTAATAATATTGTATGTTTCATTGTAACATTTTTTCCATATAGATAGAACAATTAATTTTAAAAATAACACAAAGTACTCAATTACAAATTTAGTGGACCAATTTTAGATAAATTCTATACCTTATCTTTTGTTAAGCTATTTTAATTTTATAATCACTTTTTTATTAAAAATTCTATGTATTCTATGAATTTTAATTATTATATAAACCCCTTGATAACACTATTTTTTAACTTAATTAGTACACCTGATAAATTCATCGACTTCTAACTCCAACCCTCCATTAAAGCATCTATATTTTCTGTTGATTTTGGATTTGCTCATTTTTCCTAAGGTACACGTTACGCCAGACAAATAAAAAAACTAAGCCCAAAGACTTAGTTCAAATTTATTGCATTATTAAATTCTCTTGTGTATTCAAAGTTTTTCGTTAATACTTTTAACCGCTTATATAAATCTTCATTAGATAGTTCATTAACCTTTAGCCTATTAAGTTCTTCAACATAATTCGGCTGAAAAGCTTCATGGTCTCTTTCAATGAATATTTTTTTATTTGACGTTTTAATATTACTCTCTTCATCTAATAACAGCTCTTCATACATTTTTTCCCCGGGTCTTAAGCCAATGATCTCAATATCAATATCCACATAGGGCTCAAAACCTGATAGTTTAATTAAATCCTTTGCTAAATCAATAATTTTTGTTGGTTCACCCATATCTAAGATAAATATCTCACCACCCTTGGCCATGGCACCCGCTTGAAGTACAAGCTTTGATGCTTCTGGAATGGTCATAAAATAGCGAATGACTTCTTCATGGGTTACTGTTACAGGACCGCCGGCTTCAATCTGTTTTTTAAATAATGGAATGACACTGCCATTACTACCAAGAACATTTCCAAAACGCACAGCCACAAAATCTGTAATATCCAATTCATTCAAGTTTTGAATGAGAATCTCACAAGCGCGTTTCGTTGCCCCCATAATATTCGTTGGGTTCACTGCTTTATCAGTGGATATTAAAACAAACTTTTGAATTTTATATTTAATGGCCATTTCAGCAACATTTTTTGTTCCAAAAATATTATTTTTAACAGCTTCCTTTGGACTTCTTTCCATAAGGGGGACATGTTTATGAGCTGCTGCATGGTATATAATATCTATATTATTTTCTTCTATTACTTCTGCTACTCTTTTTCGATCCCTTACAGAACCAATAACAACATCTAAGTTAAGTGTCCCTTTATATTCTCTTAACAATTCGTTTTGAATGTCATAAGCATTGTTTTCATAAATATCGTAAATGATTAATTTCTTAGGTGAAAAACGCGCCACTTGTCGACAGATTTCAGAACCTATAGAGCCCCCACCACCTGTGACTAAAATTTCTTTACCAGTTATATCTCTTTCAATCAACTTAATATCTAATTCAACTGGGTCTCTTCCCAGTAAGTCTTCAATATTAATATCTCTTAGATCCGTTAAAGAGGCTTGACCACTTAAGATATCTCCCATATGGGGTAAGATCTTTATTTGACACTTACTTTCCTTCGCTAAGTTAATAATCTCTTTTATTCTTTTTTGTTTTGCCGAAGGCAAAGTAATAACAATTTCATCAATTTCTAAGGCTTTTGTGACATCTAATAGTTGATTGATTGCGCCTTTTACTTCTATACCCGAGATGACATTTCCTTGTTTCAGTGGGTCATCATCTAAAAAAGCTACTGGTATTGCATTCAGTTCTGCATGACTAATCTATCGTAGCTTATATTTCCAAAAATTTAGGCTAAAAAGCCACTACCCTTTAGGGTAGCTGGTAGTTTACTGTAAGTTTCTTCTGTTAAACTAATACTTGCAATAGTTTCTGTTGATAAACCACTTCCCTGTAAAGATTCTCTAAGTAGATCATTCTTAAAACATTTGTATTCGTCTTTAACTTTCTATCAACTGTCGCAATAACACTTCTTAAAGATTCAATTTTCTTAGACGCTCGATTGATATTTAATCTATTATTGAGTAGTTTATCTTGATAACCCGCATTCAAACTTGCAAGCTTTCCTTTGTAATTTTATTTCTTGTTCTTCAATTTTTACTTTTAAAAACTCAACGGACTGATTCACACGTTTTTCAGTAATTTGACTGACAAAATTAATAAAATTATCAGCAACGTTGTTTGCCATATTTTTAGATAATTCAGGACTAGCACTAGTCGCAATGATTTCAATTAATTTTGTTCTTTCAAGAACTTGAACAGAAATACTATTTTGAAGTCCTGCAATAGAATACATTTTTGGATCTAGTTCTAATTCTTTTCTAACGTCTTCAATGACCTCAGGTGATTTTATTTGCTGTTTATAAGTATCCAAAGTCATTGAATTCTGACTAGAAATAATATTAATATAGTTTTCAATATTACTCACATCTGCCCTTGGTGCATCAGCAGTAACATTTGAAGTCAATAGTGTTGTACTCGCTTCATACGTTGGCGTCTGAGTAAGTATTTTGATTAAAGTTTACATGTGAATTTTTTCCTAAAAATTTCACAATAAAAGCTGTAGCATCTTGTCTCTTTAATTGTTTTTCTAAATTGAAACTTACCCCATCTCCAGAAAGCAATTTTAAATCAGAAAGGGTTTCAGCTGGTGTATTTGCAAAGACAAATCCACTCATTAAACTAAAAACTAACAACATTATTAATAACGACAGACTTATTTTTTAATAAATTTTGTTTTTTTATTCTCTTCAGCTTTCTTCATAAGAGCCATGCCCATACCTAAGATAATCCAATAAACCGGTGCTGTACCTACTGTAGAGTCATTAATCATACCTACAGAGAGATAAGCGATGATGCCAAGGACAATACTATTCGTTAATAGTCTGTACCAGTCATCTTCTTTCTTATTTTTTAGAATCTTAAAAATAACATACCCATTCATCGCCATGAACAATAAAAGAAATATTAAACCCCCATTATAAGCATAGAGAATATACATATTATGTGGTTTATCAATTATAATTGTCTCATTAGTAAAATCAAATCTTTTTGCTACATAATCATCTTGAGGGTATACCAATGGATATACATCAACTCCAGCACCAATGAAGGCATACTTACTAATGATTTGCGGTATACTTCTTGACCATATGAAAATTCGTCCGGAACCTACTCGACCATAACCTGACCAAGATTCAATGTGATCAGCAGTCGACATGGTACCTAGAGCTTTGTTTTTATAAAGAAAATGAACGCCGTCCTTAAGTAAAGCAAAACTATAGCTTAAACCATCATTGGCGATTTGTACATAACTCTCATTAGTGTTTTGCTTACTAACTCTACCATACTTTAAAGTAATTTTTTCTAACCTAGGCTCTTTAAAATAATAAATTTTCCCATCAAAAAACATATCTATTTTTTCTTCCCCTTCATAAAGAGCAACACTATTAATTTCTTCATGTTGCAACCTAAAAGTAAAGATGTCTTCTCCTAAAGTCATTTCAATTGCATTTTCCTTTGTTTCATAACCTTTTAACGCCGGTAACTCTCTTTGTTCAAAATTTAGACCTGACATTAATTTATCCTTATATGCTATCCCTCGATTTGTTTGAAGGGCAGCAAAGGCTAAAATACCGATGAGTAGTATCACACTAATTTTTTTTATATCTTTTCTTATGACCGGAATCTTAAGAATTAAAAAGAAAACCCCTGTAACGGCTATAGCAATTAATCCTGCCCGTGATGACGCACCAATAAGGGTGAAAACTAACAAACTAGACGCGATAACAATAAGTATCCTTTTAATATAATGCTTCGATTCAAATAAAAAACTAATCAAAAACATTACAGCAACAGAGACATAGGTACCGACGTAATTCGGATTAAAAAGTGTTGCAAAAGATCTTCCTTCAGGAAATCTAAAATTCAAATCTTCTAGAGTAATTGTGTCTACGAGTTCTTTTGGTATCAGTAACTGACCCAAGAAGCCTTGTCTTAATGGATCTTTAGAAAAATACTGTAAAATACCAATGGTACTGAAAACAAAAGTCGAAGCTAAAAAACTGTAAATCACTAAATTAAATTCTTTTTTTGTTCGAAGGACTTCCTTTGTATAAAAAGCCATAAAGAAATAACTTAAATAAACATACATGTTTTCATAACGCGTATAATAACCTAGCGTTGCTACTTCTCTATACTCTGATAAAACTGCCGATATAATAATAAAAAAAGAAAGACCTAATAACATAAAATTGATCGGTTCTTTTTTGAATTTAACTTTTTCAGTGAAAAGTAAATATATGTAATTCACAAAGGCAAAAAAACCAGTGAACATAATGAATCTCATTTTATAATAGTTTGCAAAATCATAACGCATAGTATCATTTGATAACCAAAAAATATCGAAAGTTGGATATTCTATTAAAACACCTCGAATAATCAGCGGCGTAATAGCAATAAAAAATATAATTGGTAAATATGTAAACTTTGCCAACCTCAACTTATTGTCTTTCATATATAGCACCTCTCTATTTTAATCAAATATTAATTATCTATAACAAATTTATTCTATCATATACAAGGGATGTTATACAAGAAAAAGGACTTGTGATTCTTTTGAACCTATTCCATTAGATGCTTAATTTTAAAGTCTTCTAACTGGAATAGATGGGTTTGCTTTTCATTATTAGATGTTACGTACTGATTTAAACATTTGATTATAAGTTGACATCCGTTCATTGAAGGTAATTTGTCCACTATCATACTTAATTAAAGCAATTGAGTATTCGCGTTCATTAATCTTTAATGTATTATGAGCTATTAAGTAATTGTTTTTACTTTGGTTTAAAATATTAACAACTAAGTATACTTCAAATATTACATTTTCTTGATCAACAATGTCCTCTATAATATCGTCGTAGCGCTTATTACCATCACCAATATTACCATCTATTAATTTTTTCTTTAATTCTAAAAGTTCTAAATCTTCTTTGGCATTAACGATAAGTCTTTCTTCCTTGATTAAATCGCCAATTTCTAATGTTGAAATATTATTCATTAAATCCCCATTAACTGTTTTCATAAGAACATTTTCTTCTGATTTAATTTTTGTTTCTATTGGTAGATCTAATATTTGATTTAATTCATAAACAGTATTTTGAATAGCTCGGTCAATATCTTTTATTTGATTTTCTTTTACTGCTATTTCATTTTTAACTTTATCTAAAGTTACTTGTACTTCTAAGCCTTCAGCTAACTTGGCTTCTATAATTATTTGATCGTCTACTAGTTATTCTAACAGCTTTTGACTCATATCCTTTGCATTAATATCTAAATATAAAGCATAAACTTGAGATTTTAAAGTTTCCATCTGATCTACTTTTTCACGCTCTCGTTGACTCAATACAACTCTTTCTTCTTTTACATCATAATCTTTAATAAATACTTTGTCCATATATTCATCATCAGTTAAGTACTTTCCAATGTATATATTGTTACGAGCAGAAATTTTTGCTTTTTCAATTTTTAATTGATCCAATGCAATTTTTTGATCCAATAATTTTAAATCTGTATTATTCTCTGTAAGTCATACTGAAACTTCATTAAATCAAAAGTTGTTTGATCAATATAACCAATATCATAGTTTACTCGCGCATTTTTATAATTTTTTACACTTTCAGAATACCGATCCTTGGTTTCAAGTAAATTTTCTCTTGCTTGCTCTACTGTAACAAACTGATTATAAGCAGATATCTCTACATATTTCTGTTTTTTTATTAAGTCATAAGACGCTTCACTAGGAGATACTTTTGCATCTAAAATTTCTGCTATGGTATCATTACCTAAGACATTAACGAAGTCCGTCTTATCTTGAAACAAGGCATCTTTTTCTTTTGCTAAAACTAATTTTCGACTAGAATTGATTGCGGCGTCTACGGTTAACACATAGGGGTTCAGATTCAATGCATTTTATTAATAATGTCTTGAGTTTGTTAGGGATAATGTCGTAAGTATTTCAAAAAACATAAGAGAACCAATCTATGAAAGATTGATTCTCTTTATTAATCTGTATGCTGAATACTTCTAATCTAATTATTCTGCTGTTGACAACTATTATAATACACATCGTACCCATCAAGGGATTGATTGTAAAACACCAATTCCTCTACCTAAGTATAAACCAACAAATTTTGATAAAGTTGAATTAAAAGCAACGCCTGTTTTAAATGGTCTTTATCATACTTATGAGAGAGTTTCTTAATTTGTGTGTCACTATTAATAGAAAATTATTGGTTAATACTCTTTAAAATTATTTAGACCTATCAAAGGATAGATCATTTTTTAGTATTTAAATAAAATTTGTAAAAGTTAAATCGGTGAAATCTAATAATTAAGGGTTCTTTTTTTTGATTAAAATCAAAACGATTCATATTTTATGCTGTAAAAAACTCATATTTTAATTTATGAGAGGGACAACTATTAAAGCGCCTATACTTGTCCATTTATCACTCATTGTTTTTACCTTTAGTTTTATCCTTTAAAATGGATAATAAATGTTTCATATTGCTCAGATCTTCTTCTCTTAAATGAATTGTTCTACCCTTATACTTTTCGTACAAGTATTTTCGAGTTTCTTTATCCGCTATTTCTTCATCCAATAGTAATTCATTATTGTTATCATACCATTTATAGGAAATCTTATACAGATTCTAATAAAACAGACTCCGATGATGCCTTCGCTATTGCTGATTATATCCGCATCGGAAGAATTCATACTAACCCTTGGAAAGGCACTCAATTTCTTGCTTTACAGCGTTTAACGCGCCACAGGCTACATTTAATTGAAACCTTAACTAGGGAGAAAAACTATGCACTTACGAACATTTATCTCAAATTCAATCAATTGAACATTTTACCAAAAGATGATAGACCTTTTTCAAATCCTTTTGGTACAACTTCTATGGCTGTTCTAAGTGAATTTTTATCACTTGATGACATCACTTATATGCCCTTTGAAGATTTAGTTAACTTTATTTCTGAAAAAGGTAAAAATCATTTTGTTGATCCTGAACATACAGCAAAACTTCTTAAAAAAGCTGCAAAAGATTCCTACCGCCTAGACAAAACATTATACGAACCTATAAACATTGCAATTGCGTCATCTTTTTCAATTATTAAAGCCTTTGAAAAACAACTTAAAGTAACGGGCCAAGCCATAATCAAAGTCATAAAAAAATTCAACACTACTGAGTATCAGTCATTAATTTCAATTCCAGACATTGGAAAAGTCTTTGCTGCTGGTATATTAGCTGAGATCAGCTCAATTATTTTTTTTGATTCTAACGATAAATTAGCTAAATTTGCCAGACTCACTTGGCGACAAAAGTCTTTTGGTAATTATCATGCTGAAGAAAAACACATGACTAAAACAGGTACTAAATATCTCCGTTACTACTTAATTGAAGCAGCAAATTTCGTTAGATAATATTCTCCAAAATATGGTAATTATTATCAGAAAAAGTACAATGAAGTTCCGAAACATAAACACAAAAAAGCACTCACACTTACAGCACGTAAATTAGTTCGTTTGATTTTTGAATTGCTGAGTAAAAATCGAATTTACTCCAACAAATATGTTGGAAGTAAAACAACTAAATAATCAATTTTAACCAATTTTAAAAAAGTCTTTTCAATTGGCTATTTTGTGATGCAAAATTTTATAGCTTTTCTATTAATTTATTTGAATTTAGCCCTTGACATATTACCGGATTGCTACACTCGTACTATGCTTTCCTTCTTTACACCATATAATATCATCACTTCTTAGATATACCAACATCTAACGCTTTATTAAAGGGCCACGTTAACATATCATTAGAATTAATCCAAATACCCTTTCGCATAATAATCTAAAGGTGAGATTTATCAATTTTATTATTCACAGTAGTATCTTCACTTAGTTTGAATTTATTGCATTATTAAATTCTCTTGTGTATTCAAAGTTTTTCGTTAATACTTTTAACCGCTTATATAAATCTTCATTGGATAGTTCATTAACCTTTAAACTATTAAGTTCTTCAACATAATTCGGCTGAAAAGCTTCATGGTCTCTTTCAATGAATATTTTTTTATTTGACGTTTTAATATTACTCTCTTCATCTAATAACAGCTCTTCATACATTTTTTCCCCGGGTCTTAAGCCAATGATCTCAATATCAATATCCACATAGGGCTCAAAACCTGATAGTTTAATTAAATCCTTTGCTAAATCAATAATTTTTGTTGGTTCACCCATATCTAAGATAAATATCTCACCACCCTTGGCCATGGCACCCGCTTGAAGTACAAGCTTTGATGCTTCTGGAATGGTCATAAAATAGCGAATGACTTCTTCATGGGTTACTGTTACAGGACCGCCGGCTTCAATCTGTTTTTTAAATAATGGAATGACACTGCCATTACTACCAAGAACATTTCCAAAACGCACAGCCACAAAATCTGTAATATCCAATTCATTCAAGTTTTGAATGAGAATCTCACAAGCGCGTTTCGTTGCCCCCATAATATTCGTTGGGTTCACTGCTTTATCAGTGGATATTAAAACAAACTTTTGAATTTTATATTTAATGGCCATTTCAGCAACATTTTTTGTTCCAAAAATATTATTTTTAACAGCTTCCTTTGGACTTCTTTCCATAAGGGGGACATGTTTATGAGCTGCTGCATGGTATATAATATCTATATTATTTTCTTCTATTACTTCTGCTACTCTTTTTCGATCCCTTACAGAACCAATAACAACATCTAAGTTAAGTGTCCCTTTATATTCTCTTAACAATTCGTTTTGAATGTCATAAGCATTGTTTTCATAAATATCGTAAATGATTAATTTCTTAGGTGAAAAACGCGCCACTTGTCGACAGATTTCAGAACCTATAGAGCCCCCACCACCTGTGACTAAAATTTCTTTACCAGTTATATCTCTTTCAATCAACTTAATATCTAATTCAACTGGGTCTCTTCCCAGTAAGTCTTCAATATTAATATCTCTTAGATCCGTTAAAGAGGCTTGACCACTTAAGATATCTCCCATATGGGGTAAGATCTTTATTTGACACTTACTTTCCTTCGCTAAGTTAATAATCTCTTTTATTCTTTTTTGTTTTGCCGAAGGCAAAGTAATAACAATTTCATCAATTTCTAAGGCTTTTGTGACATCTAATAGTTGATTGATTGCGCCTTTTACTTCTATACCCGAGATGACATTTCCTTGTTTCAGTGGGTCATCATCTAAAAAAGCTACTGGTATTGCATTCAGTTCTGCATGACTAATGAACTCTTTTGCAAGCATGGTTCCTGCTTGTCCTGCACCGATAATAAGCACCCGTTCTTTTCCATGGTCACTTATTAAGTACTTGTTCTTAAAACGTCTTAGAATCCGATAACTTAAGCGTGATGCGCCAATTAAGAATAAATCCAGTATACCCATAAGTAAGATTATACTTCTTGGAAAACCTTCCACTCTTAATAAATAAAGATAGGTTACTGTTAGTGTATTGGCGACAACAACACCATTAAAGAGTTGCAATAGTTCATCAATACTGGCATATTTCCACAAACTTTTATACAATTGAAAGTAAGCAAAAACAACTAGTTTAATGATGGTTATTTGAGGAAAATACGTAAAGTATTTCTCAATGTATTGCATCTCTACTTCAAATCCAAAGCGAAAGAAAAACGCAAATAGAATTGAAATATTAATAAGTATTATATCTAGAAAAATCACAGATAGTGTTCTAATTCTCTTTTTCATAAAATCCTCTTTCTATATTTTATTTCTAACATAGCTTCCAAATTTAGTATATCAGAAGTCAATGCTTTGGTAAAGTATCTATTAATCAAGTGAGGTTTTTAACATAATATCTAGAGACATATTTATTCTATTTATCAAGTAGAACCTTTCATACTCAACTTCTAATACCTCATTAAAGTTAAGAAATTATTAAATTTCGTTACATCAAAATAACGCTAACCACAAAAATGATTAGCGTTATTTCTCTTACTTTTCACTGTCTACTTGACAGAATATTATCATTAATCAATAGATAACTTTTTACTGATTCTCACCTAAATTATCTATAACCTCTAATAATCTTTTAATAACAACAGCAGATTCTGCACGTGTTGCTTGTTTCTCAAGATATAATTTATGACTAGGGTCGCCTTTAATTAAACCCACTTGTATACTTCTATTTAAAGCCGATTGTACCCATGAGGGTATTTCATTATTTTCTTCAAATACTTCATCTATGGGTTTTGCTACCATCTGGATTTCTTTATACATTAAAACATTGCCCAGCATTTGTATCATTTCACTTCGCGTTAATTGACTGTTGGGATCAAATATTGTTTCACTTTTACCAGTAATAATCCCTAATCCATAGCCTTGCTTTACGGAATCATAAAACCAATCCTTTGGTTGTACATCTTCAAAAGTTACTGTCGTCTTTTGAGGGGGTTCTGATAGCGCTCTAACCACTAAAGCTATAAACTCTCCTCGAGTGATTGATTGCTTCGGATAGTAGTTCCCATCTTCAAATCCATTAATCAACCCTTGATTTGCTAGTGTTTCAATGGTTTCTTTTGCCCAATGACCTTCTAAGTCATTAAAAATACGCCCTTGCGCTAATAAAACAAATTGACTTAAATGATCTACAGTAAACACCATTTGATTATTCTCATCATCATAAATACTCTCTAAAACAACTTTTGTTCCATCGGGTTTAATCCAATAGACATTTAATGTATCAGACCCTTCAACAGTACCTTTTAAAGGAATACTTATTTCTATAGACCCCTCTAAGACATGTACTACCTCTTGGTCTTTTTTAATCGTCACCTCTACTATAGGCGAAACTCTTTTTAATTTATCTAAATTTTTATCAAAAGCCTCTGCTACTTCTTTCTTAGAATCTATTTCAATATCAACAGTCTTTTGACTGTCTAAGTCATAAAATAAGTTAAATGGCATATTTAATTTTCCGGCAGTATTTCCTACTGTTAAGGCAACCAGACCTTTCTCCTTTATTGCTTTTAATAACTGTGGAGATAAGGATATTTTTGAAGTATCCTCTTTTTCTGGTGCAATAATCTCTATTAGTTTTGACTGATCCGTTACAGTTGTCATTGTCTCTAACAAATCTTTAAATATCTCATCTGATTCTATACCACTAGCCAACTGTAACATTAAACCAAAACTTCTTTTTAACTGCATTTGTTTTTCTTCACTTTTATCAAAATCTTTAATTGCTTCTGTAATAACTTTTACACTTTTATAGGCCTCTTCATAGATTTCTTTATCTTTCCTATTAAAAACCATTTTTTCAAAAACATCTATTATTGCTTTACTTTTTTCTAATACATCCTTTTCATTTTTATTTTTAACTAGGGTTTTAAATTCTGAGTGTATGTCACCAATGGCTTCAACCACTTCTGCATCTGACATCTCTTCATCCTCAATAATATCCAAGGCTTCATTATTTTTCTCAAGCCTATAGTCATTTCCAATATCTTCCCCAAGGTCACTCGTATAAGCCCATTCAATATAATCCCCACGCTCAAGATCCACTTGATTTGCACCAACAGAAGGAAAATCTCCATTAATTGAAAACATCCAGCCACTTTTTGAACCTTTATCAAATTGAGCTAAAGCATCAATACTCGTTAAATAGCCGCCGGCATCTTGATAATCAATACCATTTTTTCTTAATACTCTTTTTGTAAAATCAAGAACGGTCTCATCATCACCAATTCTCGCTTTGGTTTTACTTAAGATGCTCTTACCATTGTAGCCAGTAATTTTTAATGAAGCTTCTTCAATAATAGGCTCAATCTCTTCAACCACATCAATAATAGCTTCATAGACTTGACCCTCATTTTTAACAATAACATCATACCCATTGGATACAATATCAGACAATTCAACAATAAAGGTTGTTTCCCCAGAAGCATTCGTTTTCTGTTGATCTAAATAATAAAATCGTTGACTGTCTTGTATCACAATCGTCACCGGTGACTTGGCAGCACCCCTGACATCAATTTCTATCCTATTATTCACAATAGACTGTTCTACATCTAAAGTTGCCCCAAAGGATAGAGTTAAAGAAAAGAGCACTACTAAAGATAAACTGATAGTTAACAATACTTTTTTAGTCATCCCTGCCCCCTACTCTTGAATCTCTAAAACAACTGGTGTTGTTAAAATTACATTTTGGTCCCTTAAGTTATCCCAAATAAAGCCTTTAATAACATAATCCCCTGTTTTAGGAATTAATAAACCACTCCCAAAATTAATTGTTTCCTTTGATTTAATAGTATCTGTTATAAAACTATAATTAATCAACTCATGGGTCTTTTGATCATAGACTCCAACAACTAAGACGGCTTCTTGATCTGATGTCAGATTATTGGTTACTTCAACCCTTACATTTGCTGCTTTACCATTTTCTAGATTACTTTCATTATCAAAAGAAATATCAAAGGCATCAAAATTTTCTTCTGGAGAACCAGACATATTTTTTACCTTTAGCCCTTTAAAAGATAATTTTTTATTATAAACATTGCTTAAGGCTAAAAAAGCTTGTTCTGTCACACCATCAATATCTTTTCCGTAATCACTACTATATTCAAAATGATCTCCCACTTGATAGGCTAATAAAGCATCAACAATGTTCTTCTCATTTTTAGTCCATTCACTTGAAAACACATCTTCTCCGTTGGCAATGAGGGCATTTAAAACAGTGGCAGCAGTATATGGATTATCGGATCCCCAGGCTACAAAACCGCCATTGTCTTGTTGCTGACTTTTAATATATCCCAATCCTCTCTCAATGGCTTCACTAACGCCGGATAAGGACCTGTGTTGACCTAAAGCCGTTAATACCATAGCTGTTGTATCCACGTCATTAATACTGCCTGTTGCCTCATTTTGAGTTTCTAGTAAGGCCTCAGTGGCTTCTATTTCATTATAGTTCGCCTTTACAGCATCTAAGGCTAAGAGGACATAGGCCAAGGTTGCCGGATGATCATCATAATCTCCAATAATAAACTTCCCTTGAGCATCTTGGGCAGCTACTAATTTTTCAACATGGTTTTCACCTTGGTAATCATATGGATCTCTACCAGAGGCTAAAATACCAATAATATTGCCGACATAAGCGCCCGCTGATTCAGAATCGGAAAGTTCAAATTTTCTTTCTATTAAATTATAAATATCAGAACCAATGGGGTCTGTCACTGATAAAATACTAAGGGCTTCCCGCCAACTTAGGGTATTTTCTAAGTTATAAGATGCTTTTAAATCTTTTAATGTACCGTCTAAATCACTATAAGGATTACTCAACTCTTCTGTTTTTTCTAAAACAAAAAAACTACTGACCAACACTGGATAATTTTCACCAGATTTTTCAATTTTAACAAGGTAATTCCCTGGATTTAAATGAGATAAATCGATTGAAACCTTTTCATCACTTAAATAGATTTTTTCATCGAAATCATTAAGGGTTATTGTTACAGCAGCACCACTTGTTACACCCATCTCTTGGTCCTGAAAAACTACAACAGCCCCCTCAACGGGTTCTTGTGAGACAATAGAATTCCAATCATCATCATATGTTGTAATTTCTTTTACCACTTCTAAGCTTTGACCATTCATTTGAATGCGTGGCAAGTTGGTCAATGATGCATACGCAGGTGTCGTAGCCTTTATATGTAATACTAACGCCTGTACATGATCTAAGGCTAAAGAAGAAATACCTACTGGTGAACTGATTAAACCATCCCCTTCATCAATATATAACCCCCATGATGTTGAGTAGTCTACACCTGTTATACCCTTTTCTCCATACAAACTTTCAATCATAAAACCATAGGAACCATTTGTTCCTTCTACATTGTCTTGGCCAATAGCATCTTTTAAAAATACTAAGACATCATCACTACCATTCCACTGAACAATAGATTCAAAATGTGTCCCCTCTTGTCCTTCAATTCTTACCTGAATCTCATGGCCTATTTCCCCTGATGCGAAGCCTACTAAGGATAAGCTTAATAGTAAAACTACAATAATCAACAATACTTTCTTTTTCATAAATTCCTCCCTAATGTGTTAAATATTTATACATCCCCCGTGCGACTTGCCCTCTTGTAACAGCTTTTGTTGCTTCAAAGTCCTCATAGAGTAAATCATTTTCTTGAGCTGTTTGAAGATATCCATCATACCACTGAAGGTTATTTTTATTGGATACTTGATCTACTAGTCCTTTTTGTCTCACAAGAATAACAGCTAACTCCGCTCCTGTTATTCTTTTATCGGGCATAAACAGTTCCGGTGTCATCCCTTGGATTAAACCACTTTTATGAGCCCTTTGAATATAGTCTTTTCCCCAGTACCTTTCAATATCTTTAAAGTCAGATGAATCCGCGACAACAAAATCTAAATCAAAGACTTCTACAAGAACTTTCGCCACTTCACCCCGGGTCATTGTTTGTAGCGGTTTAAATCTTCCCGACGGATAACCCTTTAGGTATTCTTTTTCTAGTAAATAATAAATACTTTCTAAATAATCTGTAGATAATGCTAAATCACTATAGCGCTGCTGATTTCTTAAATGTGTTAAAAAGGAATAATTGTGCTCATGATCTGTTAATGCTAAGACACTATGCCAAGTTGCCATATAATTACCTGAGGACTGTAAAGCCACATGGGCATATCCATTTTCCCGTTGGTATGCATTTAATGCTTTAACCCAAGGCGCCCTGGAATCGTCTTGAAACACTACCTTTGCCAAAATTAACCAACTTAAGGCTTCGCTACTTTCCAAAGCCCTAATATTTTTTTCAAGGTATCGAAAGCCTTTTTTTATTGCTTCTTGATCTTTGGTACAGCCTAATGTGTTTAAAGCCATTAATGCCATACCCGTTAAATCTAAACTCCCAGTCCTACTCCCGACAAATAATGGGAAGCTACCATCTTCTAATTGTTGCTCTAGAAGCCACTGTTTTGCTTTTTTCGGATATTTTAACCCTTCATTTCCTGCATATAAAGCTAAAATCCCCCATATGTGTGCATTCATCAGCTCTTCTCCAGTGCCGTTTAAATAATCAGGAAATTTTCCAGTTGACAACTGACTTGCGTAAAGTTGTTCAACTTTTAATAAGTCTTTATTACCTTTTGCCAATTCTCCTATAATATATGCTTCAACATCTGTTGTAATAGTTGAATCACCACAAGGTGGCACTTTTAAATCTTCTACTTTTTTGCCCCCTATAGCTAAAGCTAAAATTCCCCACTCATCTATTGTTTTCTCTTCTAAAAAGTCATAATGATTTTCCTTAACTTGAGAAAAACTTAGTGATGATAAAGCTATAACTAAAATTAAAATAAATGCTATTTTTTGTTTCATTTACTCTCCCTTCTCTTCCCAGCGATATGTTAATCGCTTACTAAAGCGCTTAAATGTTTTGATGAGATCCTTACCAAAAATATATGCAAAAACAAAGTTACCGACAGCATGCATTAAATCAAAATAAAAGGAAGCGGCGTAAGTTGCTATAAATGTTTTTAACGTTAATGGATAGACAAAAAACAACCAATGCCATAAGTTCATAATATAATCAAATAAGAAGCCCCACACAAATGCCAATAGTGCAAAAACCAAAGGTGAGTCTAGTACTTTACTTCCCTTAAAAAAACCTGTCGTATACCCGGCCAATCCCCAGGCAAGCATTTGCCAGGGGGTCCATGGCCCATGACCTAAAAAACTATTTGACACAAGGGCAGCAATCGCCCCTATCATAAAACCAGCACTTGGACCAAAAATATAACCTGAAATCATCACAATAACTGTTGTTGGCTGAATATTGGGTAACGCTGCAAAGGGTAATCTCAAAAGACCTGCGACGCCAGCAATAGTAGCGATCAAAGCAACTAATTTGACATTGCGCTCTTTGCGTTCAAATTGAACAAAAAAATATACTATGATTAAAACCATCACCACAACTGATATCAAGCCATAATTCATGTCTTAAACACCCGCTTTTTTTCCTTAACCCCTTGCAGATTTTCTAAAGCTTCAGCAGTGGTCAGAATATTTGACTCTTGTTTTCGAAACAAGCGACTAATAGCTGTTGTATAGTACAAGCCCGTTGATAATAACGTATGTACATTCCCCTTTGAAACAATGCGCCCATTAAATAGTAGCGCCATTTTCTCAGCGTAACTTGCAATAAATTCCATATCGTGGGTCACGATAACAATCGTTTTATTTTGTTCTTGCAATTTTTTTAATAACTTACCTAACTTATTTTTAAGGTTTAGATCTAACCCCCGGGTTGGTTCATCTAACAATAAAATTTTAGGCTGGGTTACTAATACAGATGCCAAGGCTACTCTTTGGCGTTCACCACCACTTAAATCCCTTGGATTAACCCTTCGATGCTGTGTTAAATCTAAATCCTGTAAAACCTCACCAATAATTTTATGGTCCGTTAAATTATGATTGTCTAAAGAAAATATTAATTCTTCTTCTACAGTATCGTGGAAGCAATAATCATTTGGGTTTTGTGATAAGTAACCTACATGACCTTTAACATTAACGGTTCCCACTTGTGGCTTTAATAAACCGATGATTATTTTTAGCACTGTTGTTTTACCGGAGCCATTAGCACCTGCAAGGGCAAAAAATTCTCCTTCACCAATGGATAAATCTAATTTCTGTATGAGTGGCTTTTCTTTTTTATAATTGAAACTTATCTTTTTTAAATCTATGATTTTTTGATGTACTATTTTTAGTTCTTCATCAATCTTCCAAACACACCTATCTGTCTTTAACCCTTCTAATAAGCCTTGACCAACCTTAATTGTTAAGGGGAGTACATCAATAGTTGATAGTCCTTTGAATACTTGAGTCACCCGAGGCAAAAAATTCATATCATAGGTAGACAATGCCTCACTAAACCCTACAATATCCTTTTCTATTAATAACCCACCCTTTTCAAAAAACAGCCCACGATTGGCTAATGGATAACAGGCATCTACCCGTTGTTCAATTAGAATAATCGTATACCCAAGGGACTCATTGAGTCGTCTCAATAATTGGAAAATTTCTTGAGAAGCACTTGGATCCAATTGACTGGTTGGCTCATCTAAAACAATAATTTCCGGGGCCATGGCAACAATAGACGCAATCGCTACTTTTTGTTGCTCCCCACCAGATAATTCATATGTTTTTTCCTTTAGTAAATGATGGATATTGAAAAAACTAACAACTTCCATTAAACGCCGTTGCATCTCTTCTCTTTTAAGACCAAGATTTTCTAATCCAAAAACGATTTCTCTTTCAACGTTATCCATAACCATCTGCTTTTCAGGATCTTGAAAAACAATACCAACCAATTCAGGTGTTTCCAATTTTCCCCTTACCCTTCCACCATAAAAATCTGGAACCAACTGGGCAATGGCTTTAGCAAAAGTAGACTTGCCAGATCCTGAAGGGCCACTTACAAGTATAAAATCACCAGAATCAATGGTCATTGAAATATCTTTAAGGGCGTAGTCTTTCTGATCCGGATATTGGTATGAAAATTTCTCAAATTTTATCTGTCTCATAAAAATCTCCTTTCATTAGCCAAGAACTTAAAAACAGTGTGCCACTGATAAAACAAGTATAGAGTAAAGCATCAAAGCTTACCCGTGATACCCTCGGATAAAAACTAAAGGTACCATACTGATAAAAAATTCCGACGCTAAGCAATAAAACCAACAGAAATGACACGATTAAGAGTCTTATACTTTTTTTTGTCCACCTATTTTTTTTGTAATAATTTCTATGTCCCCGATTGTATTGTCGTGCTTCTAAAGCCTCTGCACGATTGATCGCCCCTTCTAAAGCTGAAATCAAAATAACTTTTAATAGGCCGTAAAGGGCTTTTAAACGGTCACTGTATTTCTTTGCTTTGAAATCAACACCTCTTGTAACCATGACTTCTTTTATTCGAATCATTTCAATTCTTAACCGGTGAACAATATTAACGGTCATAGCAATGGTTAGTGTCAAACGATTGAAATATTTAGAAAAAAAAGTAAATGTTTCATCTGGTGTTGAAAGAGACCCATGTAATATAAAGACTAAAGTCATACCTAAAAATCTAACAGCCATATTCATACCATATAATAGACTTTCAAGGGTGATTTTAAATTGATGTATCAGTGGCACATGATTGATTCTTACAATGATTGTTTGTCCTGCTGATGATACCAGAGGGTTGATCAAAACAATCAATAACATGGTAAAAAAAGCAAACTTTAGTTTGTTTTTTAATTCTTTTAATGTTTTTAATTGAAGATTTAAATAAAACAGCATCAATACAATCCCTAAAATAATAACGGGATGAGAATAAATCATTAAAAAACTTAAAACAATTATCGAAAAAAATATTAAAACCCCTGGATGAAAGCCCATTATTTCTCCCCTTCAATGGGTAAAGGAACAATGGTGTCTTTTGTTATATATGCTCCAACAAAACCTTGTAACGCTTCCGAGTCTTTGGATAGATAGTCAACAGCTGCTTCTAAAGATGCATCATCTAAAGCAATAACAAGCCATAGCGTTCCTAATGCACCGTAGGATTTTTGTGTTGCGACAATTATTGCCCCTGTCTTCTTTGATCTAACATCTGAATAATCCCAAGAAAATAATTTCAAAACATTATTTTCTATCGTCATTGGTAAGCGCCATTTTTTATAGTTTACTAAAATTTCTTTTAACCCTTGGTTGTCTTTTAAATCTGACCAAGACCCGATAATAATTGTATGGCGTTGACTATTATCCATGTCACTTTCGTCAAAACTACTAATAGAATGCGCTTTTTCTAGTGCTAATTCTTTGGATAAACTTTTACTAATAAATTTCTTTTCAATGTTTGAATACAAATGAATTGGCAATTGTTGACCTTCATATCCCTTTGTAAAATTTTTAGGATAAGCCCCTATAATCACTTGGCTATACTGACCATTATCCCATTGGTGAAAATCCCATTGAATCACATCCCCGGAGTCAATAAAATAATCACCTGCACCAACAACAGCAGCTGTACCATTAATGTAGTAAAACCAATCCTTCTTTACGCTTCTCTTTTGATTGGTATAACCAGAAACTTGTCCATCAATACTGTTAACAAAACCACCATTGTATGCTGTCTTTACCTCAAATATTCTTTGTGTTACTTCTAAAGCCGTCTCTTCTCTTGGCAATTTTACAGATTCAACTGTTTTTAAGTGACCAAAATCTTCTGAAAGAATAACTGTTGCTTTCCCTGATGTATTATCTGTCGCCACACTCTGACAGCCTTGTAAGACCATCAGTATAAATATTAATGCAATAATTTTAATTTTTTTATACATTTTTACTCCTTTAAACAAAAACAGACCCCTCCTAGGGTCTATTCTCCTTAAGTTATTCTTTTTAAATTTACAAAAAATACCCATAAGAAAATAAACCTCACAATGTCCGGCTACGGTTAATTAGTTAAAAATCATAAAAAGTTATTCTGGCTCCTAGATCATCTCTTAATCTTTCCTTCCCATAATTTACTAAATTACAGTGGATTGCTAAGATTAAAATCCCTAGTTACAGCTGCGGATACAGCAAAGGTTTTTCACCTTTTTCCCTTTTTATACAATATTCATTTTTTTTAGTATAACACTTTGTATTAAAATATTCAATTATATTTTACCTTTTGACTCTTTCAAGATACTTTTATACTATGCTTCTTCACTTTCCCACATGGATTTAAAAAACACGACAAAGACACCAAGCATTAATCCAAGAACCAATGCAATTGCAAGATTTAACATTTTATTAGGACTCACTGGACTGTCAGGGGCAAAGGCTGTAGAGTTTAATACTAAATTCATTTCTCCAGCACGAACCGATTCAGTCATTTGAATTTCATCATATTTATTGACCAGTAATTTATACGTTTGTCTTGCCGTTTCAATTTCATTTTGAAATAATCCATCTTTATGACTTAGCTCCGTTAAAGATAACTGAAGACTTTCTAAGCGATTATTTGTTGTTTCTATGGCTTTTGTATAGACTTCTTTTTTCCCTTGATAGTCTTCTTCAATGAGTGCCTTTTCGTCTTGATACTCATTAAGCATTAGAGTCATTTGATTTAATTGATCTTGTAACGTTAAATAGTTTTCATTATATGTTTCTTCTGTTAAACTTAAACTAGCAATGGTTTCTGTTGTCAACCCGCTAGCCGTTAAACTTTCCCTTAGTAAATCATTGCCCAATACAGTCGTATCTGTTTTAAGTTTTTCATCCACTGTAGAAATAACGCGTTTTAACGCCATAATTTTTTTAGAGGTTCTTGTAATATTCAACCGATTATCTAGCAAGTCTTCTTCATACTTTTGATTAAGATTCGTTAAGTATTCTTTATACTCTCGTTCATTCTCTAAAAGAATTTCTATTTCGTTGTTAACTGTTTTTAAGTTTGGATTGTTTTCTAAAAACGTTTCATACCTTGACATATTGTCTTGTAACTTGGCTTCTTGTTCAACAATTTTCACTTTTAAAAATTCAGCTGATTGATTGACTCTCATTTTATTTATTTGACTCACAAAATCAGTAAAATTATCTGCTACACTATTCGCTAATTTTTTTGATAATTCAGGACTATCACTCGTTGCAGTAATTTCAATTAAATTTGTTCCTTCAATAACTTGAACAGCAATACTGTTTTGTAGACCACCAATTGAATATTTTTCTGTATCAAGCTCTAGATCCGCTATCACAGCACTAATAACCTCTGGGGATTTTATCTGCTGTTTATAAGTGTCTAAAGTTGTTGAGCCTTGACTTGAAATTGTATTAATATAATTTTCAATGTTGCTGACATCTGTTTCAGTGATTTCTGATGTTACATTAGAGGCCAAAAGTGTTGTTTTTGCTTCGTACATTGGCGTCTGATAAAAAAAAGTGAAGCCGATAGCTAATGCTACCACAAAGGAAGTAATAAGCACTATGAGCCATTTTCCCTTTAATAATGTTTCAATTAATTCCTTAATTGATATTTCTTCATAGTCATAATTTTGTTGGTTATCCATGAAAACTCCTTCTCTCAATTTCATTCATTATATTTTACAATTATGTAGTTATTTTTTCATTAATCCGTTAAACCCATCATACCAAAGATTTTGGTTCTTGAAAAGAATAAAGAGTTATTTTTAAGACATAAATATAGGTATATCTAAACTACTAGATATACCTAATAAAACTAGTTTTCTTTTTTAAAACGTATGTGGTCATATCTGTTGTAATTAACAACAGCCAATCCAAGACCAACAATTCCCCAAAAGATGGATGACACATTCACCGTACTGTCATTAAACATTCCCACCGCCATAAAACCAATAATGCTGCTAAAGGCTGCTGCAGCAACGGTTAAGTAAATATCATCTAGTTCTTCTTTTTGAACAATCTTAAAGAGTTCATAAAGTAACATAAACCAGAAAGCTAAAAGAATTAATAAGGGCACAACACCTATATTTATTGCATACTGTAGGTACATGTTATGGGGTTTATCCACAACTGTGTTAACCATACGCATGTTTTTCATATTCTTTCCAACATAATCTGTTTGAGGAAAATTATAAGCAAAGTGATCTGGACCAAAGCCGACTAACCATGTTCTTTTAAGAAGAGGTATACTTCGAGACCATATATAAAAACGCCCTGAGCCTAAGTGTTCATACCCTTCAAAGGCTTTTACATAATCGACAGAATCCAATGAAACCAACTTTCTTATACTATTTCTATATAGAATCTCATCGTTATCAATTAAAAAATGAAAGGCCCTTCCATCAAAAACAATTTTATATCCGTCTTTTCCAATTTCACTAAAAAAACTGATCTGAATATTTTCTGACACATCATCTTTAATTAAAATTTTATTATCGGTATCGTTTATTTCTACATCAATTGCTTTACCGTCTCTATAAAAATCAAAACTTTTTTCAGGATTATTCTTATCAAGTATAAACTCATAATTATCGTTATCATAATTAAAAATGATTCGACTATTTTCAGTTGTTATACTCTTTAATGGTGTTTCAACTTTCTTATTTATCCCTGTAAAGGTCCCTCTTATAGAGCTTATATATCTATTATCTTTATATTTATTATAACCTCCTCCTAATATAGTGAAAAATATTATAAAGAAAATTAATAATTTTTTCTTATTATGAATTATTAATTTATAATTTATTACAAGGGTTGCTAAACTGCCTACAAAAACTCCAATAAATCCAGCTTCAGACAAAGAGCCTTCTAAAGCAATAAACATGAGTATAATTTGTAAGGACCAGAAAAACTTTTCAATAATTTTTTTTCTTCGAATAATCATATTTAAAGAAAAAGTATAAATCAATGCGGCAAAACTTCCAACATAGTTAGGATTGAACAGTGTCATGAATATACGACCATTCATCTTAA
>Ga0209414_1000165_pt1 | contig 29918 bp, 21 predicted proteins | sample LakVidmifraction_4_FD_181154 | JGI IMG/M metagenome (GOLD analysis project Ga0209414, IMG submission 181154) | Hypersaline microbial communities from Lake Vida, Antarctica - Brine Hole Two &gt;0.2 micron (SPAdes) (version 2) | ecosystem: Environmental > Aquatic > Non-marine Saline and Alkaline >...
ACAAAATAAATCAAGAGAATGAAGAAAAACATTCTCAACAAATGAGTACACACTATTCCAAGTCGCTGTTGCGTCTAGGAAAGTGTGACTCTTAACGTTGGGCTAAAACATTAGGGATATATACAAAATTATGAAATATGCAACTAAAAGAGCTGTGGTATTAGGAGCCGGGGCATCTTGTTCATACGCTGATTCACCAACAGGGTTGCAACCTCCTCTTGCCAATCAGATAATCCCAACCTATTTTGATTTGGATATCTCAGGAAACAGGCTTGTCCTTATTGGGAATATTGTTAACTATGTCAGGGAGACTAGGGGTATACACCCTAAAGAGTTTTCTTCTTGGAAAGATGACATAGAAATATTCCTTACTGAGATTGACGAAGAAATAGTTTCCTTGGCACCAAGGTTGAAAGAACAACAGTTAAGTGAAGATGAATTCAAAAAAATGAATTTACTTCAAGGAACTTATAATCAATTGATCTTTCTTTTTTCATCCATTATGAATGAAATTCAAAATGGTCCTGTAAGTATACCTTATGCTCTTTTGGCAAATGAATTAAAAAAAGGGGATACATGTATTACTTTCAATTGGGATACCCTATTAGATAGAGCATTGGCATCAACTGGTAACTGGTCGCCTTTGAACGGCTATGCAATAAAACCCGAGGCCATTTTTGATGATGGTTGGAAAGCTACACAAAGCTTAGAAAACAGTATAACTGGCCCTCAATATTTGAAGCTTCATGGTTCTACAAACTGGTTGACGCCATACCATCTTATAGATCTTTCAACAGGTGAAAACCGCACTCTTAGCAGGTATGCCGTCAACAAGCTTTTTGTTTATATCAAAGCAACGGCTCAATATCAAACCTATGAAAATAGATATTGGGGACCATATGAACCATATAGTTATTGTTATTACCCACCAGACTTACCATGTGAAAGAGATGATACCCCTTCTGATTATATTGGTGCCAGAATTTTATGTGCTCCAGATCTCCCAGAACATGCCAAGGTTACTATTGATGAGAAAACCGTTTATTCAATGCCACTTATAATACCGCCGATCAGGGACAAACAATATTTTAGGTATGGAAAAATATTTTCGGATCTTTGGAGAAAGGCATCTGAAGCTCTTTTGGAATGTGAAGAACTATACGTCATTGGCTATTCTTTCCCTCCGACAGACCATGTTGCGAGAGATTTATTTCGTGAAGCTTTAAAGAAAAACAGTAATTTAAGAAAAGTTGTTATTTGGAATCCATATCCCAAAGATCTTGAAAAACTATTTACGGATGACTTCGGTATCGATAAACAGAAAATACATATTAAAACGGAGATATTTGATCCACTAAAAGAATCTACTTCAAGGATACTTTCTTGAATATATGCCCAATAATTGCACTAAAGCTGACAAAAAAACAAACATTGCCAACAATGTAAAAAAAAGGATACTATGATTTATAAAGCTTATTCACAAGATAGTAATTATTTATTATCACTTCCTGAAACAGGAATGGGATATCAGATTATCAAAGGTCGACTGTCAGGCTGTTTGTCAACAAAAGAATATGTTGTTTACAATGGTGACTTAATTGTCGACATTGATAATAACTTGCAAAGATTTAAGCAACATATTATTATTAATGGATATTCTAAGACTCTAAATGAATCACAACTGCTAAATATTAAAACAGAATCGATTACACTTGTTTTAAGAAATAACTTTTATGAGAAAAGATATTTAACAGAAAATAAAAAATCAAAGAAGAAAAGACATTCAGGAGGAAAAGGAGCTACAGATAATCCAAAGGAAAACGCTGATGGCACAGAGATATTTGTTAGAATATCGGCCTATGAAGATGATAAAAGAATAGACTTTACAACAAACAGATTAAAAGATGGAACGTTTACTACAACTCGTTTCGACTACTTAAATTGTGTTGCTACAAGTGATGACCCAATTGATAGATACGCATTACCTAACGATGAGAAAATTACGTGGGCATTTTACATTCAACCAAAGTCAATAGATAGATTACAGCGAGGAATTGTTCAACCAGCATTTGGGCATGATGGCGGAGGAATCGAGGCTTACTTTGAAAATGGAACATCAAAGAATACATTTTATAAAAAGAAACAATATGGGACATAAGCTAAAATTAAAAGAAAAACATATCAACTATTTATCAAAACTACCAGAACATGGTATGGGGTACCAAATAGCTGATATAACTTTAAGAAATGGTCTTGTGCTTAATGACAGAGTTATTTTAAATTCGACATATTTAAAGCTTAATGAAACAGAACAGATTAAAACTGATGATATAGAAAAAATTGAGATCAGAAAAAACACTGATGGCAACAAACATTAGAGGATCATGGGCCTTACGAAGGTTTTAACACTCTTCAGTTTTCTTGCAACTTGATAGTTCGAAGACCATATAGTAAGTTAACGAATCGTTAGCATTCACGCTGTGACAGAAGACCATAAACGTGCTAAACACTATGAATAATTTCGTGTTTGATTTTACGACAAGCTATTTTAGAATGGTTTAAAATATAACTTTCACTTTTGATTGAGGTATAAACAAATGAAAATAGTATTGGATTCAAACATAATTATTGCTGATTTTTGGCTAGAATCAGTCAATTTTAAAATTCTTTTTGAAAGTTCAGAAAAGGTGGTTTTAGATATTTTTATACCACAAATAGTATTGGATGAAGTCATAAACAATTACGGTAAAAGAATTAGTAAGTCGATAACAGATATTGAATCTGAACTTAACAAACTCCAAAAACTCACAAGAAAAAAGAAAAGAACAATAATAACAGATGAATTCATTGACAGCTGTTTATCAAAATATAAAAAGCACATTAAGAACATTATAAAAGAAAATGATATTCAAGTTATACTTTATCCAGATACAGATCATAAATTTCTTGCAAATAAGGCAATGTTGAAACTTAAACCATTTAACACAAATGAAAAGGGATATAGAGATTGTTTAATTTGGGAAAATATAAAGTCTATATTGACTAAAGAGAAAACAGTTGGTGCTTCTTCTGAATTAGCTTTAGTTTCAAACAATCATAAAGACTTTGCAACTTCTGAATTTGAGTTGCATCCAGATCTGATTAAAGAATTAAAAAATGAAGACTTTAACCCTGGGTCAGTAAAATTTTACCAAAGCTTAAATGAGTTCAATGATAAGCATACTAAACCGTTACTTGCTCAAGCAAATACGTTTGAAAAGAAACTAAAAGCAGAAAACATAAATAACTCCAAATTACTAACCGTAACAAATGAATATCTTTATAAAAACTTTATTGGCTCACAATTAAACGATTACAAATCATATGACGAATGTGATTCTAGAGACCCGACTGTTCGAGATTTTAATGACGAATACGACATCGAGATAATCTCTGTTAAAAGATTAACTGCAACTGAGTACATTGTAGATATTGATTTTGATGTAGAAACAGAAATAGATTTTTTTATGGAGAAAAGTGAATATTACTCTGTTTCAGAAAACACTCCTAGAATATCAGTTGAGGACGCTGATTGGAACGACCATGTGATGTGGGTTTGTTCAACTACAAATATTTCTATTTATATGACTATTATCTTTGATGAAAATTTAAATGTTGTTAGTTATCAGATAAATGAATTAAATGAAAACCATATGCAATAACTATGTATAAACGAAAGAGTTGTTGCAAATGCTTTAATAATTAGTTATGTTACATCTAGTTATTGAGTGTTATTTCAGTAAATTCACCAATCAAAGGTGAAAAACTTCATTTTTGAAATTATTAACAAATACTAAAATTATTTTACGAAGAGGTAAAATAATTTTTTGAAGGAGAGATGAATAACATGACAAGACCAACATTCTTGAAAGAAAACCAGCGACCTTGGTGCATGTTCTGCGGGGCTCATGCAGGTGAAGTGAGCGATGCTGGGGAAAACCCCGGTGTCAACTTGGCGACTGCAATATATTACTGTACCACATGTGACTATCTGTACTGCTCGATCTGTTCCTACAGGGATGAAAGCTGTGTGGAGGACGAGGCGGTCTGCGTCAGATGCGACAACAAGATGAAGCGGTGCAGCCAACAACAAAGTTGACACGTTGGGAACAGAAATCGCAGACCTTTTGATGAAATCATAATGTTAAGAGAAAAATTACGAAAAAAAGGTGCAAAAAGGGCAAATATATCGTATAAGCAAAAGAGTTGTTGCAAATGCTGTAATAATTGGTTATGTTACTTATTTACTGAGTGATATTTCAGTAACTTCACCAATCAAAGGTGAAAACATCATTTTTGAAATTATTAACAAATACTAAAATTATTTATGAACAGGTATAATAATTGTTTGGGATAGAAGTTAGCAAAGATTGGACGGACAGAATGAACAAGGGTGGCTTTTCATGGAAGCGTGCAATAGGTGTCACGCATGCAAAATCTAAAACTTCAAAAGCAACAGGCATTCCACTAACCAAAAGCGGAAGGCAGAGAAAAATTGGAAAAATAGTTACCAGTGGCGGATGTCTTGTCTTTGTATTGATAGGAGGAACAATTCCTATTATATTTATTGCAATCAAACTTATTGCGTAAATCATTTGGAAATCAATGAAGTTGACCCTTTAACTTCTCGGGTGACAGGAAGAGGATGAGTTTTAATCAATAAATTCAATTAATACTCCCCCTATTTAACCTTTTTAATTGTATTTCAATCTAAAATGTACTAGGATGATGCTAGTAGATTCAAATTGATAATTTTATGGAAAGCAAATATTATGGAAGCTATAACAATAAATATTAAAAACCCAAGTTTAACAGATAAAGTTACATGGTTTCTTAAGCATCTAGAAGCCGACGGACTAGAGATTATTTCAAAAGAAGATTTTGAAGATCTAAAGGCTTTGAGAGATACTCGGGATGAAGAATCAATACCATTTGCAGATTATCTAAAGAATGAAAATTAATATACGAAAAAGTGCGATAAAAGACTTGAAGAAAATAAATTCCAAGTCTAAAGAAAGACTGCATACGAGAATCCTCAATCTTAAAGATTTTCCAGATATATCAAACATCAAAAAATTAACCAACTTTGAACCTGCTTACCGTATGCGAGTCGGAGACTATAGAATTCTTTTTGATGTAACAGAAGACTCTATTGAGATTGGCCGTATTCTCCACAGAAAAGACAGTTATCAATAGTTACATTGGATTGTGTAGCTAACACATTTTAATGTCCAGCATAGCAACATAGCAAAATGCCGGTAAAGAGCATGTTTCACCAAAATGTTCGGAAAAGCACCAGAAAGGGTTCGGAAAAGTGTCGGATGATTTCGGAAAGATTTCGGAAATAATTAGGAAGCGGGGTGGCACAAACTTTTTCTTTCCTTGCCTCCAGCCGTGTCGGGCCGTCTTGTCGAGCCGTAGACAGGAACTGCGAAGGCTGAAGTCTTGAAAAGCGACTGTGTCCTGCATAGCCGAAGGCGAAGCATGGAAGGCTTAAGCAACTTAGAACTTAGCATGTAGAACTTAGCACTTTTTTGCCAAATATATCGCATAAACAAAAGAGTTGTTGCAAATGCTGTAATAATTAGTTATGTTACATCTAATTACTGAGTGTTATTTTCGGTAAATTCACCAATCAAAGGCGAAAAACTTCATTTTTGAAATTATTAACAAATACTAAAATTATTTACGAACAGGTGTAATAATTGCTGAGGCATAAAGAGGGACAAGGATGAGAATTACTCAAATCATAATAACAATAGTGGCATTAATCATTACGGGAGTCCATCTTAAGTGGCCAGCTTTAAAGATTGATTCAATAACTTTGACGCTTTTATTGGTTGCTGTTGTTCCGTGGCTTTCTCAAATCTTTAAATCTCTTGAGCTTCCCGGAGGATGGAAAATTGAGTTTCACGATTTGCAGAAAGCCAAGAAACGTGCCGATGAAGCTGGATTGCTTTCCGGCAAAGTACAGTCTGCATCGCTTTATTCATTTCAACTTGTTGCAAATGAGGATCCCAATTTGGCTCTGGCTGGACTCAGAATTGAAATTGAGAAGCGATTGAATCAAATTGCTGAGTCATATCAAATTGACTCGGATCGCTCTAGTGCTGGTCGACTATTACGTATACTCGGACAGCAAGATCTTTTGAGTAACCAAGAACAATCAGTCTTGGCAGATATGATGGGCTTGCTCAATGGTGCAGTGCATGGCGCAAAGATTGATTCCCGTGGTGCGGATTGGGCGATGGATGTTGGTCCGCGGTTACTAGCATCACTTGATGAGAAAATCAAACAAGGCTAACGTTTAAATTGAGATGGATGGCGGACCGCCACTCCTCATTCCATGCGTTAGCATGACGATAGCCGCAAGAACATAAAGTGAAAGGTAAATATGACTTCCCTTGAGAGAATGATTCAACAACAAAAAGATCTTGAATTAAAATTCACTCGATTAATTCCAGATATGAGTTACATGGAATCAATTCGGAACAATTTTGAATTGATGAAACGTATTACAAAGCCGCATCAAGATTTGATTGCTGAATTTAGTAAATTTAACAATTTGCATAATTCCCCTGTTTTTAGACAAATTAAAGAACTAAGTAATACAGTAAACAACACGCTCCCTAAATATTCAAATGATTTTTTATTATCCTCGTCAATGCTAGAAGTTTATCGTCACTCAATTGTAACAGTCCCTAATCTATTTAAGGAATTCAGAATACAGAATCAAACATTGATTGATTCAACAAAGCAATTATCATCTGCTTTTGAAAAAATTAGTATTGATATCATAAAACCACCAATATTATTTGATACACTTCCTGACTATTTAATCGCCCCTGTAATGTCTGGTTCTTCACATTTCCAAATTTTGAAAAGCCTAAATTATATTGACACTTCAGTTGAAGATGAAATAGAAGAAGAATATTTCGAGGCTATAAGTGATAATTGTTCGATGGCAGAGAAAAAGATTAGGTCTGCCAACCAAGACTGGCTAGTTTTGTTAAATGGAGCTGAACAATCATTTCTGTCTAGGAATCCAGACAAGGTACGCCATACAATTACATCGCTTAGAGAATTAATAACTCAAATTCTTCATGTTTATGCTCCAGATAATGAATTGAAACAAAAGTACACTGATCCGAAATATTATTATCAAGGAAATCCGACGCGAAGAGCGAGAATTAAATACATCCTTTATACCAAATATTCTAATTCTGCATTGTTGGATATATTAGATAAAGATATTCTAGCAACACTTGCAATGTTCGATTTATTTCAAAACGGTACGCATACAGTTGTATCACCATTAAGTGATGAAGAGTTAAAATTTATATTAAAAAGAACAAAACTATTGATTGAACAACTTATTTAAGGATACTACACTGCCATGCACTGTATTTTGGTTACGCTACCGCTCCACAAAAACCAGTGAGCTTGGTCGTTAACAGAAACTTTAAATTAACAAATCAAAGGTGTAAAGACGCACGGTCGTGCGTCTCTACTTTTGATATTTTTACAAATACTAGAAAGCATTATTTTACGAAAATTCGTATAATAATTGTTGGAAAAAAAGAAAATATGCAAGAAATCACTATTGAACCAACGACAAACTATATTCATTTACTTTCGGGTGGTTTAGATTCATCTTATGCCCTTTTGCAATTGGCAAATGATATCTGTGAAGGAGAAAAGGACAAATATAAAATAAGTCCCATTTTTTTTAATTACGGGCAATATGCTGCAGATACAGAATTGAATTGTTCAAGAAAGGTAGTAGAGAAAGTAAAATCTCTATATACGGATCTAAATATTGATGAACTAATTGTAATCTCTTTGAAATCTGATTTGTTCTCTTGGTGTACATCTGTTGTAATGACAGGAAAAACATGGCTAGAGAATGATTGCGAAATCTATAATAGGAATATGGTTCTATTTTCAGTGCTAGGTTCGTATTTAATAGGTTGCGCAAAGAAACAGAAAGTGGAAAATGCAGAATTCGAGATTTCATCAGGATTTTTAAATTATGAGATGGACGATAGTAATGATGAATTCTTTGGTAAAATATCAAAACTATTAAATAACTACAAAGAAGAATTTGAATTTAAAATAGAATTCCTTTCCACTATGGACAGACAGACAACTAGGGAGACTATTAAAGAAATACTCAAGAATGATGAAAAGAAACAACAGGAGTTTATAAAACTAACAAACAGTTGCTATTGTCCAATAAAAGGACAACCTTGCAATGAATGTTCTAAATGTATTTCTATATTAGCCCAGTGAGATTTATTTTCAGTTTCAAAAAATGCATACAGACCAATTTCCCCCGCCCTGGGTGAAACGGCTGATGCTGGCGCTGCTAAGATTCAAGAGTTGTCTTGATTATGATAATTGATATTTGTTAGTAGTGAGTCGAGTTGTCCGTTTGGTGTTGCGTATGCAACTAATATTTTGGAGCACATTGATATCATTTCTTGATTTCTCTTTTTGGCTGTATCTATAGTAACTCTTGTAATCTTTTCATCGAATGAACTGATTATAAGAAGCCTATTTTGTTCTAAGGCTTTTTGGATATCTGCAGAGAATCGTTTTTTCATTCCTCTTGCAAGCATTAGGATTAATGGTTGTTTACCTCTAAGTAATATTTCAAAAACATCTTTTTCAATTACAGAATGATTTCCACAAACAATGCAATTGCCTTGCTTACGCTGGTCTTTTGCCCAGTCATAAGCCGGCAGAATAATTTCAGCCGGAATGCTTTTTGAACAGAGAAAAGCCGTTTTATACTCTTCTAAGATTTTTTTGTTTCCCAAATAGTTCATGGCTGAGATACTTCATATCTATTTGTTACCTCTTTAGGATAGCTTTGCCAAATTCGACCATTAAGACTTTTGCCGTTCTCTTTTTTGTTTCTTTTGACCTTATCTGCCCCCCAAGTTCCCCACTGTTTAAAAAAGAATGCAATATTATTCTCATCACATTGATCTTTTATATTTTCTACCCAAACTTGGTTCATCGGGCGTGCTTGATTTCCACTTTCTCCACCAACTATAACCCAATCAATATTCTTAAGATTTATTTCTCCTAAATCTTGAAGCAAAGGTTCTATTGAAAGGAAAAGTACACTTGCATTTAAATTTCTAAGCTTGTCAATACGAGGAAGTCCTTCCTTTCTGTTCTCAACAGTAACACCTAACCACACATTTGATGGCACTTTCCTTTGTGAAAAATATTCATACATTCTATCTGCTCTTTTTGTTAGAATCTGGTAAGTATGACGAGGAGTTTGTTCTATAACATCGAAAATCTCATTTAAATAATCTTCAGGCATTTCTTCATGAAACAAGTCACTCATTGAATTCACAAAAAACACAGTAGGTTTCTTTTTTTTGAAAGGATCATTCAAACGAGACGGAACAATGCTAAACTCAAACCCATTATCATAACCAATCGTTCCCATAGCCTTTAACCTGTTGGCCATCTTTTCTGCATAACAATTCTTGCAACCCGCAGAGATTTTTGTGCAACCAGAAGCTGGATTCCATGTTGCCTCTGTCCACTCTATTTTACTTTTTTTCATTATTGCACCTCAACTTATTTTATCCATTTAAATTCTACTTTTTTACCATCTTTTATTGCATTCCAAGATATGCAAGAATGCCCAGAAAATTCAATTTTCTTTTGTTGCTTTAACCTTTTCAGACACTCTCTTGTATGTAGAGGTATATGTCCTTGATTAATAGTTTCATGATATAAAACCTTGTTGGTAACAACTTCTTTCAATTTTATATATCTTCGCAGTTTTATCTCAAATTTTTCAACTTTAGTCAACTTCTTTATTGTCCGACCTTTAATAAAATCCATTTCCATCTGGCTTTTTTTTGCATCTTCATCAATATCATAATCTGCTTCACCGTTTATTTTATTCTTATCCCAAGCAATTCTTAAGAATTTTTCGACACCAACTGGATGTTTTGAACCAAATATAATACCATATATATTGGCACCTTTTTTGATAGAAAATGGGTAAATTTTTAATCTTGATTTTTCTGGTATTAATGATCTATATGTCTCCAAAACAGATCGATGAATAAAGTTATAAGGATTCTTTTTCAAAGCTTCTGCATTGATCTCTAAATGTTTCTTAGCAGCATCTTGAGTGTTAAAACGTTTAAAAAATGACGAAGATATAAAAAACAGAAAATCGGTTTGATTAAGTTTCTCAAGTTTACTAAAATTTTCTTGATTTGTAAACTTAACGCCACACTGATCAATAATATATAAGCTTGATTTATACTTTGTTTTTTCAATGATTTCTTCAAATATAACATCAAAATCCTTGTTTGAATATTCGAAATTAACAAACTTCTTAATCCTTTTATTCTTCTCCAAATATTCATTACAGTTACCTTGTAATGATTCAAATTTCTGATTATCAAATTCATTCAAGTAAAAATTAATTTTTGTATTGTTTTTCTGTAGAAATCCAAAAAAACTATCAATCTTTTTAAGAATTCTAATTGGAGAGCCTTCTTTTCCTTCTATGTCATATCCTGGACCTGCAAAAAAGTCCACAATGTTAATTTCTGAAACATTTTTTTGCATAATAAAGGTAGGCAACCAGGCTTCAACGTATCTTTCAAAAATTTCAAGTTTCAGTATCGTTCCATCATCATATGCTTTCTCATGGTGATCTTTTTTTGGCATTCTTTACTCTCCACTGTTGAATTTATTTTATATGTGATACATTTTATCTATCATTTCTATATGTTTATAAACTTTTTGAAGTCTTTTTTTTGGTTCTTCTGGTAATTCTTCCTGCTTCTGCATTTTCTTTAGTAAATTTGCTATGTCATCAGATGGTCTTTTTATTCGGAGATAACTGTCTACACTATCTGATGGATCAAGAAATATTAATGCTGCTTCAAAAAGATTTTTTTGATACTTATGTTGTCTTCTATCTTCTTTTGATTCGTCTATATATTCATGTTTTGGATTTTTTTTAATGATATCATCAGCTTTAATTTTTGCGTGACAAAAATTATGATAGAGTTTATCGTCATATGTTTTCAAACACAGTAAAGTTGATATCTCCGGAAGGTGTGTTTTTATATTTTCTGGAATTGTACAAATTGCTAGACGTAAATGTAGCAATAAGACTTCAATGTCTCTCAAGCTAAAGTTATACATGCTAGCAAACCATGGCAAGAATTCTTTCAGGTAACTATGACCGTCAAGTTTATAATGTTCCAATACTTTTGTGAAACTAGGTTGTTTTAATAAGTGTTTAATATATATAGCTGGTTTGACTTCTGGCAAATCAATTGTTAAATTTATGAAACGTCTTAGATATCCGTCAATATCAATGTTGCCATATACAGACTGAATAGATATGCCAAGTTGTTCTTTATCAATGGCAAGTACAAAGTATACATTTGGTACATCAAAAAGATGTTTGATTCTCTCCAAAAATATTATTGAATATGTTGGTTTACATCTATCCAACTCATCAACAATAAAAAGAATTGGAGATTCTTGTGTAGCTAATTCTCCTAATTGTGATTTAAAGTCATTTAGCAATCTTTTTTCAGCAGCAAACGTATCAAAGAAATCATTAATCTTTTTTTCTTCATTAGTTGATAATTTGCTAGGATCGAAATCATCGGCAGAAATGTCAACCCAAGGAACAAAGCTTGACAATGTTTTTGTAGCAAGATGTAATCCAACTCTACGCAATTGAGTAAGCATCTCCTTCTTCTTGCCCTTATCGTCAATATTAATTTCAGAGATAAGTGAAATAAGTGGGACATCAAAACAATCATTCTCCCAAGCATTAAACATTATCACATTATAATTAACAGCCTCTTCTTTTGGAGCATTCTGCAAAGCCTCTGTCCACATTTCAATAAATGTAGTTTTGCCTGTTCCCCATGAGCCGTTCAGTGCTATCACAAAGGAATCTTGCTGCAAAGACAATATATGAATTAGATTCTCTCCAAGAGTCTGGTTTCTATGAAATAAGTCTTTACCATATGGGTCTTTTGCTTGTTGTGTTGGCTCTGTCATTATTGATCCACCATGCTGTTTATATGCTTGTCCTCTTCTTGTCCCATTCGATATTTAATATCATAATTAATAATGAAATCTAACTGTTCTTCGGTTAAACCATAGTATTGGGCTAAAACAGTATCAATTTGGTCTATAATTGGTTTAGATTTTCTTGGCTTATATTGATCATAAATCGTTTCACCTTTCTGTTTTTGATATACAACTCTTTTAGATTTTCCTTGTAAATCATTCATTAGTTGTAACGCTAAACTTTGCAACTTTTGTCGTATTTCATCATTTTGAATAACACAAGAAAATGATCCAACTTCTCTTTTTGTCACATTGCGACCGTCAGATAGACTACACCACCAATAATTAAATAAATTACTATTTAAACATGCTAACAAATAATCAGCAACTAATTCACTCTCAAAATATAATGGTTTAAAAGAAGAAGATATTTGCTTGATGCCATCTATTGAAAAAAATGGCACATCTTTGAAAAATAGTTTATAATGAGAACCAGAAGTTGTTTTCATAAAAATATTGCTACTTGATCTGCTTAACAGTTTATAGTTCAATTGCTTGTGAGATTCTATCGCTTTAAATACTCTTAATCCTATTTTTCGTGATACCTTAAATTTTAAATTGTTTCTCATGTAATTTAAGGTTGTAAATAGATGTTCTCTTGCATTATTATAAAATCTTTGAAAATTAGTTATGAAATTAGTGTTTTCAGATTTAGATGTTCTTATAAATATTGTAAGGTTATGTTTAACCCCTTGAAACATAGTACCAGGATTTGTATCGCCAGAATAATTTGAAAAATAAGAATTATTTTTTATAATTAACTGTTTAATTTTTTCATATGTTGGCATATTTACAAGTGATATTGGCACAATCATAGAAATATATGACCTATCATTTGTTATTACAGTTGAACGCTCTATACAATATCCATATAAATTGCCTTTTGATAGAGTTTCATAATCTCTTAATTTATATTTGAATTTATTTTCTGAATACTGAACATACGGAGGATTTCCAATTATGACATCAAAGCCACCATTTTCAACAACAATCTGATAAAACTCGGAAATCCAATGGAAGGGTTCATGAGATTCAAGCCATGCTGAATAGGCTTGTTGATATTTTTCTGGCTTAGAATATGCATCTGGGCATATACCGTAAGTTTCTGCAAGGTATCTATGCAATTCTTCATTAAGATTGTGCAAACATTCGTTAAGATCGTCTTTAGCTCTCTTGAAATCAACACTGCCAATATTGATGATCAACTGGCAATCTTTGAATCGATCATAAATCTGGGATGTAAGTTTGAACTCTTCATCAAATTCCTTAATTTTTTTATTGGCATCATCAATGAAAATCCCATATTGTTTTTTGATAAGTGAGCGTAGTTCTTGCTCATTTGCAAAACCAACAAGCGTATTTCCAGAGCGAATATTAAAATCAATATCGGGCAGCGGTTCAACCCCATAATTTGGTTTACGGAGATCAACATCAACACATCCAACAAGTTTTAAGAAAAGGCGTAATTTTGCAATTTCTACAGCCTCATTCATTATATCTACACCATAAAGATTATTTAGAATAATATTTTTGTAAATAAAGTATTGAAGATCGGGATGTTTTTCATTATTAACTTCAGTTGATACCCTACCGAAAAAGTCATATTTCTTCGGATTTTCGGCAACAAACTCTTCCATACGCATAATGCACGCTTCATAAAGCGGCTCAAGAATATTCATTGCAGCAAATAGAAATGCACCAGAGCCACAAGTTGGATCAAGTATCGTACCTTTTTCAAGAGCTTTGTAGAATTGATGAATGAAAGCGGCATCTTCTGTAGTTTCAAGAAAATCTTGAGAAAACTGTCGAATATTAAGGTTATAAGTGATTAAGTCATTGGTTTGAGTTATCTCACCATTTTTGATTTTTCTTTTAATATCAGCATATCGTTCTCTACGCTCAATAAGCTCTCTATATGTTTCGGTGGGCAACGCAATATCTTCAGGTGCTTTTTGGTTCCAATGTTTACGAATTTCCCATAGATGAGGTTCTGTTGACTCTGTAACAATTGTCTGTTCCATTGCCGGTATAAAACCTTCTTTGATTTCATCAGGAAAGTCAGAAAAAGTGTCATCGTCTTGTGGTACTCCCTTTTTTACTGCATCATAGATATAATCATCTCCACTTTTCTTAAGAAATTCCCAGATTCCACTATCTACAAAATTTTGTTTTCCCATCAATCTTTCAGTTTCATCAAAGAGGAAAGGAATAATTGTATTTTGTCCAATATAATTGGTAATATCTTCTTTGGTGTAATACGCACCCATGTCGGCTCTGTCGTTGATATATTTTTCAAATATATAACCAATAACATCTGGGTTTATATCTTTTCCTGTTGCCTCTACATTAGTATCTAGATGCCAGTTCCACTGGTCAAAGAAATCAAAAATACTTTTGAAAGCATCATCAGATATCTCAATTTCTTTAAAATCTCGTTCAAGTTTGTGAACGTCAAAAAGCCCTCCATTAAGATATGGGATTTTACCTAAAGAGATTGGTATATCTTCTTTTCTATTCTCTTTTGGTTTTGCCAAACCATCATGAAATAGTTCCAAAAGAAAGCTTCTATAAAAATTATAAAATTTATTCTCACCAGTCTGCTCTGAACATAGTGTTAATTTGTTTCTTAGATAGTGCACATCGCTATCCAAAAAACCTTTTTTCTGAATGAAATAACAGAACATAAGTCGATTTAACATTAAAGATGCATACCACTGTTTGTTGCTATTTTCTTTGTTCGGAAGAAGATCATCGATACCTGTAATAAAATCTAAAAATTTATTATGCTGATTTTTAAACTCTGTATAAAACTTTTTAGTAACCTTTTCTGTATTCTGAAAATTTGCAGATATTCTCTGTTTGACATCGATAATAGTAATATTGTCTTCTTCATCAAGAGTGAATAGAAGGTTTCTCATTCTTTGAAAAAGGATGTCAGTGTCTTGGTGGCTATACCAGTGAAATTCACGAATTTGCCGTGGTTTGTTTTCCTGCTGCAGAGCAAGCTGCCATATTTGTTCTGATTTTCCGCAATTAGAATATACAATTAAGTGTTCAAAATATTGCTTAGAAACTTTACGCTCAATTTGTAGGCGTATGTTTTTATCTGGAATTTGACCTTCTGAATCAGGCTGACAATGCAAAATCACAAATCCTCGTTTTTCTGCAATACCAATAAGATTATAAACAGACTCTTTGACAGAGATAGGAACTGTGTTGTTAAAATTATCCCACCCCAGTTCATTAAAAAGCTGCTTAAACTTAAATGATTTTATATATTCAGAAAATATCTTTTTTTTCATATTACTGTACTTTCAGTCCCATTGAACAAATTATTTGTGGATCTTCGCTCTTTTTATGTTTATCGTTTTTAAGGTTTAACTTTCCGTCTTCTCTAAGATCGTTAACTAAATCAATTAGTAATTCATCATCAATACCTGATTTAAGTTGTCTGTTAATTGTATCTTTTGCAGTCTCTGTCAAAGGAAAATTATATATATCTTGAATAAGTTTTCCGAGTCTGTCACCTCCAAAGAGTGTCCCTGGGTTTTCAGCTGCATATTTTGAGAGCCTTGTATATACACGATATCTTGCACCATTTTTCTTTCCAAGTTGACCACCAACTTGAGATTCTACATTCTTAATATGGTCTAACCCTACCTTAACTAACTCATGATGTTTTTCAAATCGTTCTAGAGCAGGTTCATCAGGATTACATCTAACAGCTTGTAGAATTTCAAATTGTGACTGCGTTACTATTTTCTTGTTTTCATCCACCCATGCTAAAACATCATTTTCATTATCAGTTTTGGTATACACAATTGAACCATTCAATTGCTGGTCTGGTTTTGCAGCCTGTGTTGCATAAATTACATTGGGAAGACTTTGTATCTTATCTTTTAAGTCAGGTTGTCTATCAATCGCATTTTTCCAAATTTGAAATGCATAAGACGCTAAGTCAACATCGATATCATTTTCATCATCTAAAATTCCAGATTTTTCATTGTAAAGATCCTCAATATTAATAGGGTCTCCTTCAAAAAACACTTCATCAGAACCTACAGTGTCAGCATTCTCTTTTATACGTTGCTTCAGTCTATGTCTCAATTTGAGAATATTTTCAATTCCATCTTCAGGAAGAAATGAGTAGCAAAGAATTTCATGATGTTTCTGACCAATACGATCAACACGTCCTGCTCTCTGGATAAGACGAATAATAGCCCAAGGCAAATCATAATTCAAAACAATATGGGCATCTTGCAAGTTTTGTCCTTCACTCAAAACATCTGTTGTGATAAGTACTCTAATCTGCTGACTTATTGGATAATCTCTGTTGTTACTTACAGGGCTGAATCTATGTGCCTTATCTGTAGGATTTTCATCGCCTCCTGTTACACATTCAAGAGACTTTACACCTTTTTGTTTAAGAGCTTTTGTTATATAATCTGCTGTATCAGAATATTGAGTAAAAACTAGAATTTTCTCGTTTTTATGTTTATTAGATATCAAATCATATAACGCCTTAAGCTTTCTATCGGCAGTACAATCCCATTGCTCACCAACTTTTAAAATTTTGATTAGTTTCTTAGAATCTTTTTCTAAATCATCTTTAAACTTATCATTGAAGAGTTCACTACTAATCCATTGATATTTATGTTTTTTATGTTGGAGAGCATAATAATATTGTTCAGCCTTTTCCAGATATTCTTGCGGTTTTGTTATTATATTATTTTGCATATCACTATCTAAGTCAGTATCACTGTATATAATATCATCAACCAAACCTGCTTCTTGTTTGCCTACAGGAAATGGTAATTTTTTTTCTATTGCATAAAGGTATAGATAATTTCTTAAAATATGTCGGCTAACAGATAACAAGAAAGAATAACCGCTACTTTCTAGTCTTTTGAAGAGATTGGTTCTTGCAAAACCAATGAGACGTGTACCAGCTCTACTTAAATTGTCTTTTATTAAAGCTTCGTCTTCAGTAATCTCTAGACCTTCTTTTTTACTTTCATAGACCGGACCTCCAAGACCATAACGAGGTAAAACTAATTTATCAACAGTTTTTACAATATTCTCCGCATATAATTTTGCATATTGGTCGTCTGGATCATTAACATTAAAACTGTATTCAACTTTTTTGGGTAAACGATTTGAAAAATAGGATTTACTACCATCTGGAAACTCAAGGTATTTCCTGCCCTCTTTTTCATCATCGTGTGCATAATTTGTTTTAATAAAGCTTCTTGTACGTCTGACAAGAAACAGTCTCATTAATTCAGCCCAATCATCAGAATATTCGCTCTTTTCAAATGCAGATATTGTTGTTTCTTTCACTTGATGGTTAGCTTGAAAATTAACGCTTCCTCCTATACTATGAATATATTTATCAGGACGTACTCCTAAGTTTGTATCCTCATCTAAAAACAGTCTTAGCTGATTACTCAAATCATGATATGTTTTGTTGTATGGTGTTGCTGTTAATAAAATAACATTACTTTCATTTTCACTAATATATTCCTTAATAGATCTATATCGACTGCCATCCCTATTTCTAAGGTTATGACTTTCATCAATGATGACAAGTTTATATCTTCGCTCTTTAGGCAACTCACTTTGAACCATAGTAATAGACATAACTTTTGCGCGTAAATGATATGTATGGGCATAGTCTTCCCACATTTCGACTAGATTTTTTGGACATATTATTAGAGTCTGCATTAGAAAGTCATCTTCAAAAATTTTTGCTAATGCTGTTGCTGTAATTGTTTTTCCAAGTCCAACAACATCACCTATAATAACTCCACCTCTTTTGTGTAAGTGATGAGCGGCGACTTTTACAGCACTTTGTTGATATTCCAGCAACTTTTCTTCAAATATTTTTGGGAGCTTGAATTCAGACATTCCTGCTCGAGCTTCCTGCGAGAGATGATAAGCCATTTTAAGATAAATTTCATACGGGGAATATAACTTCTCAGTTGCCCAACTGTTTTCGATAATTTCTGCAAGTTCATCAGTAATGTCTAGACTCCATCTATCATTCCATCGATTCTGAAACCAATAAGATAGTTTTTTTGCAGCATCCCCATCTACAACATCAACATTTAGTTCTCCTTGTTTAGAAATGCCAGAGAATGTAAGATTAGAACTACCAACAAAACCAATTATTGGACTATTAAAATCATCCCTATGAACCAGATATAGTTTAGCATGTAGTGTATGTTTTAGATGTAATTTAACAATGACTTTTTTAGCTCTTAGCTGCTTTGCAAGTCTTTTTAGGGCTTTTTCATCTTCATTTGTTGGGCTACCAATAATTAGCTGGTCTTTAAACTGCTGTGCAATTTTTCTCTTTAATTCAACAGCCTTAGCATTATCAATCAGTTGTTTATCTTCTCCTGAAAAAAAAGCTTTTAATTCATCTTCAGGCAATCTTTGCATTCCAACAAGTAATCTACAATAATATTGATTGGCATCATCAAATTCTTCAGGCAGAGAACCTCCATCCAATTGATCAACCTTTTGTGCAATCTTGCGCCATCCTCTTAAATTAAAATAGCCAATACAGAAATCAGCTCTTTGTGATTTTTCAAGAGTCTTATTTAACCCTTCTTCCAGTTGCAGTTCAATATTGTCATATATCTTAGGCATATTAGTATCTTATGTTGAATTAATAAATTTGCGATAGTATATGTTATATTTGTTTAACAATCAAATAAATTCTATGATCTTCTCTTGAAATTCTGTTTATCAAATCATTTACCTACTCACTTACTTGGTTACTTCTATTTGCCGGATAGTAACCAAGAAGTAAACCTGAATGATTTCTAAAACCCTCGAATTCGATGGGATTAAAACTATCATAATAATCATCTATCGATTTGAGATTAAAGAAATGACCACCTTATTGCAGACCACGCTGCCATTTTGCATACTTAAAGCAAAATGACGGCGTGGAATGCAATATCTTTTCTTAGCATTAGATTCGCTTTGTCACGCCGTAGTCCGGAACGGCGAAGGAGGATGTAGATTCGTGTGATTCGTGGTAAAAACTCTTCTCTTCTTTGTGGTCTTTGAGTTCTTTGCCTGCCTGTGCTTTGCCTGCCTGTACGTTGCACGCAGACGGCACGCAGACAGGTGGCTAACCCTCTTTCTTAATCTGCGTACATCTGCGTCATCTGCGGATAAAATATCTTCTCTTTATTCTGAAAAAAAAGGGAGAAAAGGGGAAATATATCGTATAAACAAAAGAGTTGTTGCAAACCATTTGACAATCACTTTTGAAAGAAAGTGATTGTCTACGCACTTTGATTTTCACAGATGATTATCAATCGACGTAATACTTGATGTTTGCATTTTCTGCACGTTCTTTTTCTAATTCTAAGACTCTATTTTTTTCGCATTGCGGTATATTTTGCATCAAGCCAATAATCATAGGTATCTATAAGCATGACTGGTTTGCCATTATATACACCTATCTCAAATACACTACCTTCAGGACTAACCCTTGCAAGAATCTTCTTTGCTCTAGCCCGAGAACAAAACACCAAAGCATCATACATATCATTTCCCTCTTCAGCTCCCCAATCACCCCCATCAACATAAAAACGGCCCTCATCGGACATTATTACATATCCAAGCCTCAATGTAGATTTCTTCGCCATATTTTCCTTTTAAATTTTTATTATTCATAATAATGCAATATACCATATTGCAAGTAAAAAAACAGCTACTTTTTTAACCCTCTATGGGAGGATAGTGTTTTTATCTATTAATTATTCGGTTTTTTATTAGTCGAACCAACAAGTATTTCTTGTTAGTTGAGCTCTATAGTTCTAATTAATATTTTCTAATAGGTGGAATTAATCAATATTTTCTTTAAACTTTGGGAGAAATAAATCTGAAAGATATTTACGAAAGTTTTTTCTACCTTTCAATACAGATTCGATGTCAATTTGAATTATTTCAATTGATTTGGTTTCATCAGAGAAATTCCATTGACTATCAATCCATCCTAAATTGTGTTGTTTTGGATACAGTAGCATTACCTTGGGAACATCATATGAACCAGCATAAGTATACATCTGATATAAGTCAGCCTGAGATACTCCCATTTTCTTCTCATCACCACTGAGAAGTTTCCACTTTGTATCCAGAATTGCTGCTGGTTTTCCATTGAGTTTATCCTTAACATAAATATCAGGTTTCATTGTAAACAGTTTTCGACCATCAATATTGTTTAAAAGTTTTTTTTGTGGTTTCTGTGCTAAAACATCATATTTATCACCAACGGCTTTTTTCAACTCAATTGCTATATACTCTTCAAAAAGGATATTCATTGCAAACAGCAGACAAATAGATTGTTCTCTGCCACTTATCACATCTGGATTCATGCCGTTTAAGAACCATCGACACTGTTTCAGAATTTCCTCCCAATCTTCATTAGTTCGATCGAAATGTAACAGTTCCCAATCTGTTTCAGAAGGAAACACATGAGAAACATCAGCAAATATTCCACATAGCTGTTCAAGTAACTGTTGAACCAAATTTGAGCGAGCAAAACGTAGTAAGTAAGTTAGAGTTACTTTAATTATTCTATTTGGTAAATTGTCTGATATAAACTCATCGTATTTACAGAATGTTCTATGCTGATTACAAATATTGTGTTTTATTTGTTGGGCAATATCAATTTTGCCTCGAATAACAGTAAGGTTGTTTTCCTGTCGGATATATGAGTGAATCATTCCCTGCCTAAGAAGGTTTTGCAGTTTTTCCACAAAAGATAAAATAAAGACATCAAGAAGAACATGCTGTTGGAAATTCAGATTTGCAGTATCCATTGAATGTAAACTCAGCTTCTGAACAGCAGCAAGCATTCGAATCAGCAAAGTCCTTGCTTTGCCAGGGTCACGTTCTGTTCCATGAATTTTAGGCAGAATTTCAAGAGTTAAGTCTCCCAACTGAATGACACCGCAGTATCCACGAAACCGAAACCTATTTCTCTGCCATTCAATTACATTTTCCGGCAGAGACTCAGTCAATCGGTCCAATAAGGCAAGTTGAGAATCAGCAAGACTTATATTTTCTCCTTTGCCAATCCACTCATATTCACGAATTTGCTTCTGTTGCATTTTTATCCTGATAAATTTTCACATAGGCATCCATAGATAGATTGCCGCTAAATAGATTGGTGTTAACAGAAAAGATCTGTCTGTCATCATGGTCGTCATGGTCAAAACCTAGAACATCAATTTCTTCAAGAGTTTCGCTCAGAATAAAGCAGTGCTCTTCCTTATTACTTCTGTGTTCTGCGGTCAGTTGTTCTTGTTTATCACCAAGTACCAGTTGAACACGTTCCCAATTACCATAGAAATATTCCTGCAGAAGCGGTATCACCTTGTTAGCAAAACATAAGTTTAAATCATCAAGCGTTTTTACAGAACAAAAGAATGCGTGACCCAGTTGCAGTTCACGTCCAGCAAGAAGACATATTCGTCTGTTGAGTGCAGTCAATAATTCTCGAAGATTTATAGTTCCAGCTTCAATAGAACCGTTATCATCAGCTCCTTTTATCACACTGGCATCGGGCATAAGTTCTTTGAAATCAAATCGGCGTCGCAGTGCAATATCAAGAAGAGCAATGCTTCTATCGGCAGTATTCATTGTTCCGATAATATCAAGATTTACAGGAACTCCAAATCTGTTTCCAGAATATGGCAGCGTTAATTCCAGTCCTTTATTTCCAGCAATTGGTTTACCTTCCTTATCGTATCTAACCCGTTTATCAGTTTCAATAAGAGTGATTAGCTCACCAAAAACTTTTGAGATATTTCCTCTATTAATTTCATCAATAAAAATTGCATAGCGATTCTCTGGATCTAATTTTGCACGATTACAGATTCGCAGAAAAACACCAGGTAGCACATCATAAACAATCTGTCCATCATCATTTATTTTAGGACGTAATCCTTCAATAAATTCTTCGTAGCCATAGGACTGATGAAAGGTAACAAATTCATAACGTTTAATAACTTGTACAGGTGTATTTTTGCTGTTTCGTATTTCCTCAATAGTCTCAGCTGTCTCCGGCGCAATATCCTTCCAATGTTCTGAAAAACACCAAGTTGATTCCTCGGTTTTATCAAAAAGTTGTGGCGATTGCCTTTGTGTATATTTAACAGTTTTTGATTCTTCTATGGTATGCGCTTGAAGATTTCCCCAAATAGTAGCTTTAACATTTTTATTATTACTTATGGAAGCTCTCATCTGTAAAACTGGATGTTCTATCATCTCCGTAACCGAAACTTCATTTCCCCCAATATCCACCATTACGAAAACAATAGTTTCCCACCATGTCGCATTTGAAACAAACTCGCGAACAGCTTCATCATACTTTTCCTTGGTACTTCTTTGTTCTGAAGTATATTTTGGAATCCATTTCTCTAAAAGCTCATAGGTTTTTCCTGTTCCCGGAGGTCCGTATAATATTGTGTTTAAAGGAATACTCATTTTATTACCTCCTGTTATAACATTTCCAAAAACATAGTTTTCAAAGTCTGCATTATTGTGTCTTATAAAGCTTGATTTAGCTGTTCGGTTTAACTCATCTCGTATTGCCTCAAGAATTGAGTCCCATTCCTTTGACTCTGGGGGGAAATCTTGATAGAAAGTATAAAATGGCCAATCTGGATTATTGTTATAATGTTTGCTATTGTCTGATAACTTATCTTTCGAAATTACTCCATAAACGCCCCTTGAATCGGAATGATAAAGATTAAAACAATAACGCTGACCAACGGTAAAGTTCATACGATTGCGATTAACACTATATACGACTCTATCATCATTTGATTTTAAGGATAACTCATTCTGCATTTTTCGCAAATATTTAATATAGTTGTCAAACACACTCTGATCAAATAAATCTTTCATTTCCTCAAACGAGTCATCTGTTTCAAATGAGTCATCTGCATTCATAATTCCAAGTAAATTATCGCAAAGAGTTTTATATTGTTCATCATGAGTATCGTACTTGGTTACATCTGTAAGAGTTTTTAGCGGAAGATTGAAATCCACCTTCCATTCACCTTTTAATTTCCAGTCAACTTTTCGACAGTGTTTGTAATTTGATCTACTGTCATCAAAATAATAATCAGATGATACTACTCCATATCCAAATAAAATCGATATACCTTTTTTTACGAAAACGATATCTCCAACCTTCATTTTATTGCAGAAATCATATGTTGCCGAGGCATCATTTTTCTTGGAGGAAGTAGTGTTTTCCAGTTCTTGAAGTTTTTTTACTATTTCTTTTTTTGTTTTGTATAACGAGAGATCACCAAGGTCACCCCACCCAATAGCCATTATACCATCTGAATAAAATTCATCCCAATATTTCGCACCGTCCCCTGGAGCATAGACCCAAGATGAATGCTCATTTTCTTTTGCCTCGGCATACTCTTCCCATAACTGTTTTCCATATTCAAGCACATCTAAATCAACCGGCTTGTTTCCTAACATAAATTTTTGAAAATCAGAGATAGGAGAATTAATGGGCATATCTGTAATTTGGCTGAGCATCTCTCTTTTGTAAATAGGAATTAGTAAAGGATTGTCTTCATTTTGATACTGGAACGCAATCTTCCATTTATACGCATCACCGAGATCAATATCATCAATTTGCTTAAGGTCACCTTTTTGTACAACTTCAATAATTTGAACAATAAGCTCGCAAATTTTCTTAAAAGCTTTTTCCGGAGTTTCTCCATACTTAGGATGCCAGGCATAATCATCTGTGTAAGCTCGCATTGAATCACTTTGTTTGGGTGAATTATCTGATCTATTAAAAACACCAAATTTGAAAGCAGAACCACCCCATATTGAACCATATGTATCCAATTCTTTTTCTAACCAATAAGTAAAACTATCTTTTGAACCAGATTTAGTATATTCCTCAAGAGTCATTTCTTTTACTTTAGATAAAGGCCATTTTTCGAGAAATTCCGACCACTTTTGATAATTTTGTTTTATGCTCATATATTTGTTTCCTCTTTTTTATATTCTAATCATCTCTCGCAGGTTTTGACAAACCTTTTAAATCTAACCCATATACGGAAGTTCACTTATTTCACTTTAAATTATCTGTGCAAAGTAAGCTAATCTTATGAAACTGCAGTTACTTCTTTGGCAATCAGTTCTGCCTGCTGCATATCCAAAGGATACCCAAACCTTAACGTTGTTTTTTTTGCAATTATTTTTCCTTTTTTTTTTCAAACTCGAATATGGGCATAATCATTTCCTCTTAAAATTGTTTAGTTGCATTGCTGATATTTGTTTTAATTATATAGGACATTTCCTGCTTTGCACATTTCTTTTTGTCAATTGTTTAAATATTGATTAACACCTTGCCTCACAGAGTACGTAACACGTAGCACTTACCACGTAACACAGATTATTAGCTCTTTGCAAGCAAACAAAACATTAAAGCATTGATTATCAAACTCTTACAAAAAAGGATTCCATTGCTTGCACGCTTGCTTGCAAGCAATAACGCAATGAATTCAACTTATCTCACTATTTTGTGAATCTTGCAGCAAGACCTTCTAGTGTCATCTGATCTTGAATTTGCTCATGCGATATCAGTAGATATTTCCATGGTTTACCACCATTTTCATTGGCATGATCTGTAGCATGATCACACCAAGTTTTGGCTGCTGTTGCTTTGGCTAGTACAATGTCATCAGTCATCTCTGTTGAGCGTTTTGGTTCACACATGTATTTGCAATCCTTAGTCTCAACAATGAAATCTGGTTCATAAGAGTTTTCTGCAGTATAATGAATCTGCAAATCTCCTCTTCCTGGCTTAAACCATTTAATCACAGTTTCATCATTTTCAATTAATACGGCAAATCGCCTTTCTGAATCTGAGTCAAACTTCTGCATTGGATAAAGACACTTGGCAAAACCACCAAAAATCATCGACTTTATACGATTACGCTCACCCTCTTGCAATGGAATTCTAAAGTCTCTAGTTTTTTCATTAGAAGCAGAAGAGTAATTGTTTGGTCTTAAAGTAGTGAACCCTTTGGTTACAGTGGCTTCATAAGAGCTGGCAGATTCAAAGAAGTGTTGTTTCATTTGAGAGTGCACCAAACTTACAAGCGTCTGCTGGTGATACTGCAAGACATTGATTGCATCATCTTCAGTTGTGAGGTATTCACGAAGTCTTGCAACAACTTGCCCTGTAAGTTTATAAAGTAATTCGGCATGATCATCATAGCATATATCATTATAATCAATTAGACCTCTGATTAAATAATTTTCGAGAATTTCTTCCGTAACAATACCTGAGCCATCTATCAATTTATAACGTGCATTATCATGCAAATGCTGAATAAGAATATCTTGAGAAACTGGTTGTAGATTTATATTACTTGTATATAAATCAAAATCTTCAAATCCACAATGCACATCACCTTTAGGGACAACAACTATTTTGGGAATATCAATAGACAAGGCTATATACAACTCTGTTGTCTGCTTAACAATTCTCTCAATATTAACAGGCTCAATATCCAAAGTGCTTTGAGTAGGTCTAACAACTTCCTTAACTTTTTCAACAATTTCTTTTTGTACATCAGGATTAAGCAATTGATCACTTCCCTTTAAACGTTCAAACTGTTTGCTAATTTCATAAGTAGCTTTTGCGGCTTCCTGTTCTTCAGGCTTCTTAAACAACTTATGTTTATCCACAAGAGGAGTATTGCCAGAAGGAATATTCTGTTCAAAACCAAGACCACCACTAATCATCTCTACAAAATTACTTTCCACTTCTACAGACTTGCGTCCTTCTAGAGGAATGTCTCTACCAATAACAACATGCTGCCTAATAATTGAATTTGGATCATTTGCATGGTCAACAATTTCCTGAAACTTGTCATGAGAGACAATTGTCAACCTATCAACATCAGGAACACCTACACGTTTATCATAAGGTAATCTCAAACCACGCCCAATAGATTGTTCAACCAATGTTTTTGAATTTGCAGCACGAAGAGGAACAATAGTATATAGATTTTTTACATCCCATCCCTCTTTAAGCATATTTACATGAATAACAATTTCAATTGGATTCTTAGGATCTTCAACAGTAAGAAGTTGTTGAACAATCTCATCCTTTTCTTCTCCACTAGTCTTCGAATGTACTTGAATTACTTTGCCATTATAACGTCCATCAAAAAACTCTGGTGCTTCAATCACCTTCTGTAAATCATCAGCATGTTTAGTATCTGTAGCTACCACAAGCATAAAAGGCTTCACTATATGCTTATCATTATTTCTCGCATAAACCTCTAACTCAACCTTCGTATTTTCATGAATTCTAATACCATCTTCAAGTTTAACTTTTTCTAGTCCCTCTTGTGTATATGCACTAGAATCAAAATTTTCTCTAGTTGCCACAGCAGGTTCTTTAACAAAGCCATCATCCATTGCTGCTGCCAAAGGATAATTATAAATCACATTCTTAAATGAAACAGGATTGCCTCCTGTTTCTATTTGTGGTGTAGCTGTAAGTTCAAGACCTAAAATTGGTTTTAATTCATTAATAGCTTTCACACCCGCGGAAGCTCTATATCTATGCGACTCGTCCATAAGCATAACAAGATCATCTAGTCCTGCAAGATAGTCAAAGTAGCTCTGTCCAATGTATTCACTAAGTCTCTTTATACGAGGAATACTACCTCCTCTAACTTCACTATTTATCTTTGATATATTAAAAATATTTATGTGAGCAGCTTGACTAAACCCCGGCAGATAATCATCTCTAACCCCCTTGCCATCCTGATAGGTGTCTCCAGTAATAATCAATGGTGGATTGAGTGTAAACTCTGATATTCCTTTAAAAACATACTTTGGTGTATTTGGTGTGAAATCAGCAATCAGCTTATTATAAATCGTCAAGTTTGGTGCAAGCACAAAAAAGTTACGAATACCTTTAGCCTGATATAGATATGAGATAAACGCCCCCATTAATCTAGTCTTACCAACACCTGTTGCCAATGCAAAACATAACGAAGGAAAATCTCTTTCAAAATCCTCAACATGATCATATTCACTTCTTATCACATTCAAAGTCTTTTCCAACTCCACATCTTTTGAAAGGTCAGCAATCTCACAAACCCTTGCAAGAATTTCCAATGACTTTCTCTGTGGTTCTCTCAAACTCAAACGATTACTTATATTATTTATATGCTGTATCGACATGATTTCTTTGCCATCCAATCTCTTAACGTCTTTTCTAAATTAATAAAACATCTCTATATTAAAACAACGACTTTGCAAGCAACTACAAATCCAAAAACCTATATATAAACCACTTACACACCATACATCAATTGCTTGCAAAACCATCTGCAAGCAAAATCAATTGTTTTTTATATATCAGAACAACAGGTTCTTCCTATTACACATATCTTTAAATGCAAGCAATAAAATATGCTAACAATCTATATATAAAGCACATACACAAACAGGTACCATTGCTTGCAACACACTCTGCAAGCAAAATCAAGTGCTCTTTATATACCAAAAGCAACAGATGCATTCCACTATACATATCTTCAAATGCAAGCAATAAAACATGCTAACAACCTATATATAAAGCACATACGCAAATTGACACCATTGCTTGCAACACACTCTGCAAGCAAAATCTTTATGTATTAATGTAATACAGATATTTTACCTTATCCTTATGTTTTCTTCTTTAACTTCGGTCATCGGGGACGATGACCCTCCCTGTTAAATCTAAAATCTAACATTAACATGCAAGATTCACACGGGAGGGATGCCGTCCCCGGCGTCCGTATTAGAAAATTTTCAATTTTCTTGTTTTTTTAGTCATTTCCCAACAGTACCTCAAAACAAATCAAGCTGATTTGGATTATCTTCTTTTTTTATGACTTTCTTTTTAGGTTTTGCTTGCGACTGTTGATTTGCAAGATATTGAGCCGAAGCTTCCGGTAAGTTCGCAACTTCCAGGGAATAATCATCATGCCCCCACTCACACCTACTCAAGATCGTCTTTGGTATCTTCTTTATTGTGATATTCTCAAACTCATTCTCATCACAACTAAATGCATTACAACAAATAAGCAAGCTCTGCTTTGTCCCCACCTCATCGCTAATCTTCGTAAGCATCTCTTTTGTCATAAACTGTGTAGTTACATATATAAAATCAGTCTCAGTACTCTGTCCCTGATGCCAATAAATATCCGAATCTGGATTAAATGTAAAACCTTCAATTTTGCACATTGCTTCTGCAAGCATTCCTGCATCAAATTCTTTGTTAATTACCGGATTTCCCCACTCATCTTTAACAATCAAAGATGGTCCAAGCTTGTAATATCTGAAACCACCGCCGCCAAACCATACTTGCCGGCCTCCTTTATCTCCCTCTCCTATTTTTTCAGCACATTCTTCACAAATTGTCTCTTTGCATTTTTTACAAAGCTTTACCACTGGAGTTTTTTTACCAGTTACAGTGATACCACCAAAATCTTCTCCATCAATTACTTTCTGCAATCGAGGTATACAATGCGTATGACAATGTTCTCCAAGCTCAACACCAATCCACCTACGCCCCATCTTATGTGCGACTGCTATCGTTGTTCCTGAACCCAGAAATGAGTCTAACACCAAATCGCCAGGATTGGATGCTAACAGTATTACTCTTTCTAGTAATCGCTCTTGTTTCGGAGTCTGAAAAACATCATCCGAATTAAATGCCTTAACTTCTCGTTTTCCCTCTTGACTATCGCCAACTTCATCTCTTAACCATAAAGTCATTGCTGTAATACCAGATTTAACATCTGATAAAAATCTTTTTATACGAGGTGTATTATTTCCAGTTTCTCCAAACCAAATTCTATTTTCATCAACATATTCAGCAAACCGTTCTTTGGTCAAGCGCCAACAATATCCACTGGGAGGTAAAACCTTGCGGCCTCCAGGAGTATTAATTTCATAGACCTTATCCTCTATAATAGGTCCAACAGACAAATCACCTGATGTCCAAACTCCACGTGGATCATTATCCGGATTTTTGTAACGTTTATCTGCTGCGACAGATCTTGGCAATTTGTTTAAAATAAAGCCCTCACTATTTTTACAATAAACCAAAATATTATCGTGACTTCGAGATAGTGTTTTTTTTAAATTTATGGGTGAATATGATCTCTGCCAGACGACTTCATCAACAAAACATTTTCGACCAAATATTTCATCACACAAAACCTTTAGATAATGACTTTCATCTGCATCAATACTTATCCATATAGAACCATCATCAGACAATAATGGCCTAAGCTGCTCCAGTCTATCTTTCATAAAACCCAACCAAATTGAGTGCTCAACGCCATCATCATAATGCGTCCAAGCAGTCCCTGTGTTATATGGCGGATCAATATATATACACTTAACCTCACCAGTATATTCCTGTTCTAGAGCCTTCAGAGCAAGTAGATTATCACCAAAGATCAACTTATTGTCAAAGATATCATTATCACTAACCCTATGCTTCGCATGATAAGATTTTTCCGTATCCTCAATAAGGATTCTTGGCTCAAGCTTCGGTCGCTTCTCCTTACCAATCCAAGTTAATTCCAACTTCTGTTTTTTCTTTGTCATGTTTAAATCCTTTTTTAATCGTTAGACTTTGCAAATTC
>Ga0209414_1000166_pt1 | contig 29867 bp, 29 predicted proteins | sample LakVidmifraction_4_FD_181154 | JGI IMG/M metagenome (GOLD analysis project Ga0209414, IMG submission 181154) | Hypersaline microbial communities from Lake Vida, Antarctica - Brine Hole Two &gt;0.2 micron (SPAdes) (version 2) | ecosystem: Environmental > Aquatic > Non-marine Saline and Alkaline >...
CTGTTCCGGTAATTAAAATCCGGAGAAGGAAATTCAAAACACATTTTATCATTCTCTCTTTAAAATATCATCAATCATACCGTATTCTTTCGCTTTGTCGGCTTTCATCCAAAAATCACGATCGCTGTCTTCAACCAATTTATCATAAGGCTGCCCAGAATGTTTAGAAATAATATCATATAATTCCTTTTTCAGGATCAGGATCTCGCGTGCTGTAATTTCAATATCGCTGGCCTGGCCTTGTGCGCCACCCAAAGGCTGATGTATCATTACCCTGGAATGCGGCAATCCACTGCGTTTTCCCTCTGCGCCAGCACATAACAAAACAGCGCCCATAGAAGCAGCCATCCCTGTACAAATTGTGGCTACATCCGGTTTTATAAATTGCATTGTATCATAAATTCCCAATCCGGCATAAACTCCACCACCGGGAGAGTTGATGTATATTTGAATATCTTTTGCTGAATCTGTACTCTCCAAAAACAGCAACTGGGCCTGAACAATATTGGCAACCTGATCGTTGATCACAGTTCCCATAAAAATGATCCTGTCCATCATCAATCGTGAAAAAACATCCATCGCAACCGCGTTCATTTGACGCTCTTCAATGATATTGGGAGTCATTCCCGTCGGGTTCATACTGCCTACTATTTTATCATAGTAATTGCTATTTATGCCATGATGTTTGGTAGCATATTTTTCGAATTCTTTTCCGTAATCCATAGCTGTATAAATTCTAATATTAAGTAAATAAGGCGTTACCATATTGGTTTAACGCCTTAAAGATATGTATAAATTTCAAGAAAGACTACTTGTAAATCTCTTTTACAAAGTCCTCATAAGTAACTTCTTTCTCTTCCAGTTTGATATTTGTCTTGTAAAAAGTCAGTAGTTTTTCGTTGAGCAATTGTTCAGACAATCGCTTAACTTCATCCTCATTGGAAAGCACCCGTGACGCGATATCATCAAGTTCTTTTTCTGCAGGGTCTGTTTGACCAAATTGAGCCATTTGTTCCTTGATCCTATCAGTGGTAAAGGATTTTAAATCTTCGAATTTTACCTGAAGATCATTTTCATTGATCAATTTTCCCTCAATCAGCTGAAAACGTAATCCTTGTTCACTTTTTTCAAATTCCTCTTTGGCTTCATCTTCAGTCAAAGGTTTTTCGCCTACTGTTCGGATCCATTTTTGAAGAAAATTCTTAGGAAGTTCAAATTTGTTGTTTTCGATAAGAGCTTCGGTCACATCATTCAGCAATTGCTGATCACCTTGTTGTTGAAACTGCTTTGCGGCATCTTCCCTTATTTTGTCCTTAAGCCCATCAACAGATTTTACCTCATCTTTTCCGAATAATTTATCGAACAGATCCTGGTCCAATTCAGCCAATTCCTGTTTGTTGATCTCAGATATGGTGAATTCCACTTCTATATCCAAACCGTGGGCTTTATCGTGTTCAATTTTTAGGAACTCCATCAATTGATGCTCATCTTCAAAAAGATCTTTTGTATTAAGGCTAATGGCATCTCCTACCTTAGCGCCTAGAAATTTGTCAAGGTTTTCCTTTCCTTTCAATTTTTCCAAAGGAAGAGTGGCTTGACTGTCAATACCTTCTTCTTCATTTTTGAAGGTTCCGGCTACAACATTTCCTTCTTCAACCTCATTTTTGGAAATCAGTTTCCCGTATTGTTTTTGGATTTGCTCAATCTGGTTTTCAATCATCTCATCACCTGCAACAATTTTATAATGGGTAATTTGTTTTTTGGTCTCCAGACTAACATCAAACTGGGGTGAAAGGCCCAATTCAAATTCGAAGGAATAGTTGTCCTGGTCCCAGTCAAAATCTTCCTGTTCTTTTGGAAGCGGATTTCCAAGCACATCCAATTTTTCTTCTGTCAGGTATTTGTTGAGCGCATCCTGCAACATTTTGTTTACCTCGTCTACAAGCACCGATTGCCCGTATTGTTTTTTAACCATCCCCATAGGGACGTGACCTTTCCTGAATCCGGGAATATTGGCGGTCTTCCGATAATCTTTTAATATATTGTCAACTTTGTCGCTATAGTCTTCTTTTGCGATATTTACTTTTACTACCGCATTCAATTCATCGATATTCTCTCTGGTAATATTCATATTAACTTGTTATAAAAATTGGTGTGCAAAAGTACATAATTTTTGATTGTTGACAAAGTTTCAAAACCCTGAATTTCAGCAAATTCCTATTCTGAGCCTAAAATTGAAAATAAAATAGATTGAAATATAGAGAGCAATAAGCTGAATATTAAGGCTATCCAAAATCCATCTACTCCAAATCCTGAAATAAAGGAATCTGCCAGAAGAATAATTATCGCATTAATCACCAGCAGGAACAATCCTAAGGTCAAAATAGTTACCGGTAAAGTAAGCAACACCAAGATTGGCTTAACAATAAGGTTTAGCAAGGCGAGCACCACTGCCACGATAATTGCAGTACCGTAACCTGCCACCGAAACTCCCGGAAGGAATTGTGCAATTAAAAACACTGCTACTGCTGTTAATAAGATGCGGATGATCAATTTCATAATTTATTTATTTAGTTGGTTTCCTTACAAAAATGCAAAAAAAACGCCGGAAAGATTCCGGCGTTTTACATTTTATGATTTTATTAATACGAAAATATACCTTTTGGTTACTGATATTTACTGAACATCATTGCTTAAGGTCACTGTTCCATAGTTACCGACGTTCACTTTTGGAACTGTAGAACTATAGGTTTGGTTCACAGCATCAAGAACAAGATTTGCAATAGCTGCATAACCTCTTGGTGTTGGATGAACCCCATCTAAAGAAAATGCTCCTCCGGTCACAAATACAGAAGTAAGAGTTCCTTCATCAAAAGGAATTCCTCCATTGGCAACCTGAGTTAAAAAAGCATTGACATCTACAAATGCAAGGTTCTTTTCCTCAGCCAAACGTTTAATAGTAGCATTATACGAAGTTGTTGCCACGGCAACTGCCTGAATTTCCTGATTGTCTAAAACATCTTTATCATCTATCCCGCTAACGGCATCAATAACCAACTGCGCTTGCGCTTGAGTTGGTTGTCCCTCAGCTTGAAGAATTCCAAGTACCTCCATAACTTCCGGGGTTAATACCACAGAACCATATCCTTGAGCTAATGCTCCTTGATCAATAGTTAATACTAACAATTCCTGCTGGGTCATTTGTCTAAATCCTAATGGATTTGTTTGAGATACAGGCACATCTATTAAAAACCTGTTTGGACCTTCATTAAAGGTGATCGCATATTGAGCAGCCAAAGCTTGGGCCTGTTCCATAGTAGCGCCCCCCATCATTGCTTTCTGGGTAAAAATACCTGCCACTGCTCGGAAAAATCCGGTTAAACTGGCTGCTTTTGTGGCATCAAGAACAAGTGCATTATTTGGAATAGTTGTAAAATAAGGAATCGTGGTTACATCCGGAATATTCAATAATACGCCACCAGCTCCTGTACCCACCATAGCAGTTACAATTTGAGAATAAATAATATCAAATAACTGAGGATCGGTAATATCTTCCTTTCCATAGGTAGAAGGATCTAAATTTCCGGTTTGATCTACTCCGACTCCGCCTGAAGTTGCGAAACTTAACACATCGTTATTCCCAATAAAAAGTGAGAAAAAGCTAGGGTTTTGTGCGGCTGCATCGGCTAAAATAGTCGAGCTTGTACTAGAAGCAAATCTCACGAAATATGGATTGGCAGTTCCAACAGGAACTCCGGAAACATTTCCATAGTTAGGAGTTGCCAAATGAAAACTTTTAGCACCGGGAACTCCCATATTATTGAAAGGGCCGGAAAGCACGTTTGTTATATCGGTAGTTGGGGCCATCCCGGCATAAATTTTTGGAGATGGACCACTTGCTCCAACCGCAAGCACTCTTCTATTATCCAATATTTGAGTTCCTCCCATAAGAAGACCTCCGGCGTTATCGGCCATCAAAGGCTGGGTGAAAGCCCCGGTTTCCTGAACTAAGGAAAATTGGCCCGCCATTATGTTAGGATATGAATTTTCCTGGCCTGTAATATACAGAGCTCCATCTGCATAACCTGCAGTAAGTGAATTTCCAAGTGCTACATAATTTGAAAAGTCGGCTTCTCCATTGGTATAAGAACCTGCTTCATCAATGGGGTTATCTAATTCTGGCTCACAGGATACTATCCCTAAGGTTAATATTGCTATATATTTAAAATAATTTCTCATTGCTTTTATTATATTTTAATTGTTACCCCAAGACCAGGTGTAAATGCACTTGATTTATAGGTTCCCTCAAATGGCGCTCCTTCGTAATCAGGAAAATCTTCCGGATTGGGGGCATATGATTCTTTAATTTCTTTAAAGCGACTGTATAGAAAAGCAGCATCTATTGCTACTCTATCCGAAATATTTACCGTAAGTCCACCGGTAAAGTTATTGGAATCGTTTCTTGGAGTTTCAGGAGCATAATAGCCTGAACTAAGCGGTGATTCATCAAAGTAATAACCAGCTCTTAAGGTAAAAGTTTCATTTGCAGTGTACTGAAGTCCAAATCTATAAATGGAAGCGTCTTTATAATTTCTAGGATTATTTGAATCTCTCTCATCTGGCTGATTTTCAAAATCGACATCTAAAGATTTATACACATCCCAAAAAGTTCTATTATAATCAAAAGCGAAAAGCCACTTATCGTTTAATTGATAAGACGCCCCAACAGTAAGTTCAGCAGGTAGCGGTAAAGTTGCATCAAACTTAGTATTACTAAAAGGAGTCAAAGGAGAATTTGGTATGTTTTCAAATAATGCATCACCTCCTTCAGCTTCAACTAAGATCTCAGAACGATAGTTAACTCCAATTCTCAAACTATCAATCGGGCTCCACATTGCACCTGCAGACCATCCAAAAGCACTTATACCGGAATCGTCAAGAGTTACATTTGCACGATTCCCATCTAGATCGGTAAGCGTCCTACTAAGATTTCTATTGAAATTAACTGAACCACTAACGTAAATTGGCCCACCACCTACAGACAGATTATCAGTAATTTTATAAGAAGCTAGCGCTTGCACATATATAGCAGCCAACTCAATATCATTTACCAGGTGGGATCCTGCCCAGTCTTTCCCCCACACAACGGTACTACCGTAAGGGGTATAAGCTGCAAGTCCTAAACTAAGCTTGTCACTTATTTTATAAGAAAAATAAGCATAAAAAGGGGTTCCAACAGGGCTATCTGTTCTAGACATCTGCCCAAATTCGTCATTTTGCCATACCACATCCGAAAATACGGCACTTACACCAAAAGCTACATTAATCTTGTTTTCAAGCAAAACCATTCCGGCCGGATTAAAGAAGGCAATTTCTGCATTATTAACCACTGCTACCCCAGTGTGTCCCATAGCCAGCGCACGTTGACCTTGTAGACTTACCCTGTAACCACCGGCATAAGTTACAGCTGTAGATAAAACAATAAGCATTAGTAATAAAAGTTTTTTCATAATTAAAATTGGTTTGGGTTTTTAATATTATGTAACGACCAAAGTTAATATTAAATACATATCATGCAAGAATTTGACCTATTTTATTATGCATACATAATTAAATGACTCAGAAATTGAGAAACCTCTCTACATTGTAATAAAAATCATTCGTTTTTTCAGCATGAACCCAATGTCCGGCATTAGGGATGATCTGAATTTCGGCATTTGGAAAATGCTGTATTATAAGAGGTTCATCATCTTTTGTAATATAATTTGATTCCCCCCCTTTAATGAACAAGGTTGGTTTCACAAACTTAAATCCGGATGGCAATTCATCGCCAACTTCTTCAATGGGTTCTTTTAAAACTTTTAAGTTTAGCCGTAACGAAAGTTTTTCCTTGGTCTCCCAATAAAGGTTTTTTAACAAAAACATGCGGATTCCCTGATCTTCCACAAATTTTGACAGGAATTCCTCCGCCTCTCCTCTCGAAGTAAGGTTTTGGTTTTCAAGTGCTGTCAGGCCTTCCATAATTTGTTGATGATGCGGCGCATAATATTTTGGACTGATATCAACAACGATAAGTTTGTCAATTAAATCGGGATATTTCCCGGCTGCCAGCATTGCCGCTTTCCCTCCCATTGAATGGCCCAAAAGAATTATATTTTTCAACTTATGGATTTGACAGTAATCGAAAATATCCTTTGCCAATACTTCATAGTTCATTTCAGGAGTATGCGGGCTTCTGCCGTGATTGCGTTGGTCCAAAAGATGCACCTGGTATCCGGTTTCGGCAAATTTATTTCCCATGGTTTTCCAGTTGTCGCTCATTCCTAAAAAACCGTGAAGAATTATAAAAGGCTGACCTTCTCCAAGTATGGTAGAATGTAATTTTATCATTACTTTAAAAGTTTTAAATATTTTTGAAGTGTGGTTTCCAACCCCATATAAAGGGCTTCGGTGATTAAAGCATGGCCAATGGAAACTTCCAACAACCCGGGAACATGCTCTTTAAAAAATTGGATGTTTTTTAGTGAAAGATCGTGACCTGCATTAACTCCTAAACCACAATTTGCCGCAATTCGCGCGCATTCAGCATAGATTTTAACCACATCTTTATCCCCTGTAGCAAACTGGGATGCATAATCCTCTGTATAGAGTTCAATTCTATCGGCCCCGGTAGCAGCTGCATTTTCGATGATGCTTATATCCGGATCGACAAAAATGGAAGTCCTGATGCCGTTTTGTTTAAATTCTGAAATTACTTCCTTCAAAAAATCCTTGTGTTTCAGGGTATCCCAACCGGCATTTGAAGTGATTGCATCTTCGGCATCAGGCACCAGTGTTACCTGTGTTGGTTTCACCTTTAAAACAAGATCTATAAATTTTGAAATCGGATTTCCTTCAATATTAAATTCGGTAGTGACAACTGGCTTTAAATCCAGGACGTCCTGGTAGCGAATATGACGCTCATCGGGCCTTGGATGAACGGTTATCCCCTGTGCGCCAAAATATTCAATATCTTTTGTAACTTTAAGCAAATTAGGAACATTCCCACCACGGGCATTTCTTAAGGTGGCGATTTTATTGATATTTACGCTTAATTTTGTCATGTTTTTTGGCTTTGAATTAACAAAAATACAAAGACAAGTATGCCTTATTGAATTTTATTTTAATTAATTTGCATAAAAATGAAGTAGACCCATGAGTATTGAAAATTTCATAATAAAAGATATCGGGATTTGTCATCTAAATGATAAGATAGGTGACCTGAAATCAATATTCAATGAGTTCACCTACTCGCACTTACCGGTTGAAAATAATGGGGTTTATTTAGGTTGTATTTCGAAAAATGACGTGAGCAGTTTTGACGAAAATAAAACCATTGCAGATTTCCAATTTGTTCTTGAAGGTTTTTTTGCCCGCGAAGATAATTACTGGCTGGACACCCTGGATATTTTTGCCAAAAATCAAACCAATATCTTACCTGTTTTAAATTCTGAAAACAAATATGTAGGTTATATAACATTAACCTCCATTATCACTTTGTTTTACTCTACTCCATTTTTAAATGAACCCGGAGGGATTATAGTATTAGAAAAAGGATACAGGGATTATTCATTTAATGAGATTAGCCAAATAGGCGAATCCCATAATGCAGTTATCCTGGGAATGTTTATATCCTCAAGAGCAAATGATCTGGCTCAAATCACTGTCAAACTAAGCACTTCAAGCCTAAATGAAATCCTGCAGACCTATAGAAGATATGGTTACACTATTATTTCTGAACATCAGGAAGATAATTTCAACAAAAAATTAAAAGACAGATCCGAATATCTCGATAAATACCTGAATATTTAGAACTGGCAGGTTACGAACTGTCAAGATCATGGGCAGGCGATTTCTTAAGAAAACAATAAAACACATATGAAAGTAGGCATCTACGGTCAATTTTATCATACTGATTCCGGAAAATATATAGAAGAGCTGCTCATCGCTCTTGATCATGAAAATATTGAGGTTGTGATAGAAAAAAACTTCCTGAACCTTATACACCTCAACAAAACAGTATTAAAAGAATACAACCATTTCAGTACGTTTAAAGAATTGGATTCTTCCTATGATTTGTTCTTTAGCATTGGAGGAGATGGCACTATTTTAAAATCAATAAATTTTATCCGGGATCTAAATATCCCCATTTTGGGAATTAATACCGGCCGGCTTGGGTTTTTGGCGACAATTCAAAAAGAAGAGATCAAGCAAACCATTTCCCGTATTCTTCACAAAAAATATTCCATTTCAGAAAGATCGGTGCTTTGTATTGAAACAGTTCCCAAAAATAATGAAATTAGCGAAAGCAATTTCGCTCTTAACGAAATTGCTGTAAACAGAAAAAACACGACTTCCATGATCACCATTGCCACATGGCTGGACGATCAATACCTTACTTCTTATTGGGCTGACGGACTTATAGTTGCAACTCCCACGGGTTCTACCGGATATTCATTAAGTTGCGGAGGACCGGTTATTGTACCCCAAACAAATGCTTTGGTAATTACACCCATAGCCCCGCATAATCTCAATGCGAGACCTCTGGTTATAAGGGACGACACAAAAATTACCTTGAGGGTTTCCGGTCGTGAAAACTTCTACCTGGCTTCTATGGACGCCCGTATTGCAACCTTGAGCAATGCAACTGAAATAACAATTAAAACCGCTCCCTTTAAAATTAGCATGGTAGAACTTCAACCAGATAGTTTTCTACAAACCCTGAGGAAAAAATTATTGTGGGGGGAAGACCGAAGGAATTAAACAATAAAACCACCCGAAATTTGTTTATAAGCGTATACGAATCTGCTCAATTAGTGATAGGGCGAACATTATTGTTATATTTGCAAACTTTCGGAAACCTATGAAGCATCTTTTATTACTAATTTTTATGCTCGCATGCTTTAAATCTGCTTCAGCCCAAACTTTCGAAGTTGGCCCGTTTATAGGGGGTGCAAATTATATTGGAGATGTAGGAAATGCCGCATTTATCAATCCAAATACTTTGGTAGCAGGTGGAATTGCGAAATGGAACCGCAGTGACCGGCACAGTATTAGGTTATCACTATTATATGCAGATATTTCTGCAGATGACACGAAATCCAACGAGGTTAGAAGGCAACAGCGGGGTTATACATTTTCTAACCATATAGCAGAAATTTCCCTGGGAATTGAATTTAATTATTTTGATTTTGATTTAAGTAAGCCTACCGAGCAGAGTACCCCATACCTTTATACCGGAATTACTTATTTTAATTCCAAACACCATCTTTTGAGCGCCGATTTGCCAGCTCGAGGCATTCTGGAGCCACAAGGTGACAATTGGGAGTTTGCTATTCCGATGGTACTTGGATACAAACAAACCATCACTCAAAAAATTATTGCCGCTTTTGAGATCGGGGCAAGATATACCTTTACAGATAATATAGACGGGAGTAATCCGCAAGAATTACTGGGAAGAAGAGTTCCTCCAAGGGAATTTGGAAATACAAATACCAAAGATTGGTACGTTTTTTCAGGCATAAGCCTTACGTTTACTTTTGGAAAAAAACCTTGTTACAGCTTTAGATAGAATGTTCAAAGAAAAGATTAACCTTAAAAGTCTTCCCAAACATATATCCATAATTATGGATGGCAATGGACGTTGGGCCAAGAAAAAAGGGCTGTTGCGGGCATTGGGCCATGAAGAAGGCACCAAGGCCGTTCGCGATGTGGTGGAAGGCTGCGCCGAAATTGGGGTTGAAAATTTAACATTATATGCTTTTTCTACAGAAAACTGGAACCGTCCTAAGTTGGAAGTAGACATCCTGATGCACTTGTTGGTGTCATCCCTTAGAAAGGAAATCAAAACGCTTTCCCAAAACGATATCAGGCTCAATGCCATTGGAAACCTCGATAACTTACCCAAAAAGGCTCAGAAAGAACTCAATGAAGTTATAGATAAGACCAAAAACAATAAAAGAATGACCCTAACCCTGGCATTGAGCTATGGATCAAGGGAAGAATTGATACACGCAGTAAAGGAAATTAGCCAAAAAGTAAAAAATAATGAAATATCCCTTGAAGCTATTGACGAATCAATTATAAATCAGCATCTTTACACCCGAAATTTACCGGACGTAGATTTGCTTATCCGAACCAGTGGAGAACAGAGGATAAGCAACTTTCTGCTGTGGCAGATAGCCTACGCCGAATTATATTTTACAAATGTTTTATGGCCCGATTTCCGAAGGGAAAATTTATTCGAGGCCATTTTTAATTATCAAACCAGAGAACGAAGATTTGGAAAAACCAGTGAGCAGATTAGTTAGTGCAGATAGGTCAAAAAAGTGGTTGGCAATTTTAGCATGTTGTTTCTTGTATACCCTGTCATTTCAGGCACAGGACCTACCCATAGGAGAAGGAAAAAAATATACAGTTGGAGAAATTCAGGTAACAGGTACGGTTAGCTATAATGAGCAAACTGTAATTGCCTATACCGGGCTAAAAACGGGAGAGGAAATATTCATTCCCGGAGACCGGATTAGCAAGGTTTTGAAAAAATTATGGGATTTAGGCCTTTTTAGCGATATTAACTTTTATATAACCAGTATAGAAGGAGATGTTGCCAATCTGGAACTGGAAATCCAGGAAGTCCCTGAACTTGCCGAGATTAGGATCCAGGGAATTAAAAAGAAAAGTGCCAAGGAAGAACTTATTAAAGAAAACAACTTAACCCCCGGGGTAAAAGTTACTGAAAACCTTATCACTACATCAAAAAATTATATTGAAAATAAAAACAGCAAAGACGGCTATTTTAACACCAAAGTAGCTATAAACACCACTACTGTTGAGGACACTACCGGCACCAATAAGGTAAATATGGTGATAAATATAGATCGTGGTGAAAAGGTTAAAATTGATGAAATAGTATTTGAAGGCAATGAACAGTTTAGCGATGCCAAACTTAAAAGCGCCATGAGCAACACTAAAGAAAAGAACTTCTTTAGGTTTTGGAAACGTTCAAAATTTATTGAGGAGGATTATGAAGCAGATAAAGAAAAACTTATCAATAAATATAAAGAGAAAGGCTTTAGGGCCGCCCGAATTGTTTCGGACACCCTTTTGCATACAAGCCCTAAAACCATTGCTTTAAACCTTAATATTGAGGAAGGAAGAAAACATTATATCGGGAATATTGATTTTATAGGAAATACCGTTTACACCGATGCTCAATTAACCAGAATGCTGGGAATAAACAAAGGAGATGTTTACAACGGTGTATTGCTTGAAAAACGAATTGCAGATGATTCAAAACCCGATGCCCAGGATCTTTCCAACCTATATAAAAACAACGGATATCTTTTCTCCCAGATCAATCCGGTAGAAACAAGGGTTTATAATGACACTATCGATTTTGAAATCAGGATAATTGAAGGAAAAGAAGCCTATTTCAACAAAATTAGCGTTGTCGGGAATGACAAGACCAAGGATCACGTCATTTACAGGGAACTCAGAACCCAACCGGGACAGAAATACAGTCAGGAGAACGTTGTAAGAACTCTCCGGGAATTAGGCCAGTTAGGCTTTTTTGATGCTGAACAAATCACTCCTAATTTTAAAAATGTAGATCCCAACAGCGGAACCCTGGACATGGAATATGAGGTTGTTGAAGCCGGAGCCAGCCAGATAGAACTGCAGGGAGGTTATGGCGGCGGAGGATTTATTGGTACACTGGGACTATCGTTTAACAATTTCTCCATCGCAGGGATTTTTGACAAAGAAGCCTACAAACCCTTACCCATGGGAGATGGACAAACACTTTCTCTTAGGGCACAGGCAAGTATCTTTTATCAAACCTATAGTTTATCGTTTGTCGAACCATGGTTAGGCGGAAAAAAACCGGTAAGTTTATCTACTTCATTTTCTTACACCAGACAATTTCTTTACGATTACAACAGCAGAAAAGCCGACAAATCCCGAAGTTTTGATATTTTGGGTATCAATGTAGGTTTAGCCAAACGTCTGCAATGGCCCGATGATTTCTTTACACTATCACAATCGGTAGGAATACAGCGTTACGATTTAAACAATTACAACACCGGCCTTTTTACCTTTGGAAACGGGTATTCAAACAACCTTACTTACACCATCGGGTTAAGCCGTCAAAGTTTAGCAATTAACCCAATATTTCCAATTCGCGGTTCAGATTTCAGCGTAAGCGCAAAATTCACTCCTCCTTATTCATTATGGAATGGGGTAGATTACGCAAATCTTGATTCACAAAGGGAATTCCAATTGGAAGATGAAAATGGAAACCTTATAAATACGGATGGCACACGTTTACGCCCAGGCGATGAACCCGTTGGCGATGAATCCAAAATTGACCAGGAAAAATTCAAATGGTTGGAATTTTACAAGGTGAAATTTAAAGGCGACTGGTATACTACCCTCTTTAATTTTGGAGGCAACAGTAATTTGGTAATGAAAACACATGCTGAATATGGTTTTCTGGGAGCTTACAATAACGATAGGGGAATTCCACCATTTGAACGGTTTTACTTAGGAGGAGATGGTTTAGGATCCTATAGCCTGGATGGAAGAGAAACGGTGGCTTTGCGAGGTTACCCCAACCAGTCTTTAGTCCCACTAGACAGGAGTAGCCTAAGCCAGGCCAATAATGATGATGGTGCGGTTATATACAATAAATACTCCCTGGAATTAAGATTCCCCATAACCTTGAAACCAATGGCATCAATTTATGCCCTTACATTCGTAGAAGCCGGTGCATCTTATGACAATTTTAAAGACTTTAATCCATTTCAATTAAATCGTTCTGCGGGTGCCGGATTGCGTATATTTATGCCGCAATTTGGTTTGTTGGGAATAGACTTTGGTTATGGCTTTGATCCCATTCCGGGACAAAAAGGACCAAATGGTTGGGAAACCCATTTTATAATAGGACAGCAATTCTAGTTTTGGCACGATATTTTCTAATACCAATCATATGAAAAGGAAAATTATTTTCCTGTTAGCTTTTTTAGCGGTTTCCGGATCAAATGTCCAGGCACAAAAACCCAATAGAATTTCATATATAGATATGGAATATATATTGGCAAATGTCCCGGAATATCAGGAAGCTTCCGCTCAACTGGAGGAACGCGTTCAGCAATGGAAAACCGAACTTGAAAAAGACCTGAAAAAGGTTGAAGCATTGAGAATTGCTTTAGAACAGGAACGGCCTTTATTAACTAAGGAATTGATTGAGGAAAAGGAAGCTATCATCGCTTTTGAAGAATCTAAAATTGCAGAATATCAGCAAAAGAGATTTGGAACTAACGGTGACTTCATCCTTCAAAAGAAACAATTAATTCAGCCCATCCAGGATCAGGTTTTTAATGCGATCCAGGATATAGGGGTTCAACGGAATTACGATTTTATATTTGACAGAACCTCTAATGTTGGCATGGTTTTTTCAGCAGAAAAACATAACATTAGCGATCAGGTATTAAGAAGCATCACTAGGGCTTCCAAAAGGGAACAATTAAATTCGAAAGATGAAATTTCCCAGATGGAATTAGAAGAAAACCGCAGTGTTGAAGAAGATGCTGTTATTACTGAAAAGCAAAAAGAAATTGAAGCCACAAAAAAAGAACGTGAAGCTTTTATTGAAAATCGCAAAAAACAACGGGAAGAGGTTAGAGCCGCAAAACAAGCTGCATTTGACGCACGCCGGGCAAAAGTTTTAGAGGAGCGCAACCGAAAAATAGATTCAATTGAAAATATCAGAAAGCTTAAGATGGAAGAAAAAATAAAAAACGATAATAATAATAATTAACAATGAGAACTTTTAACCCTTTAACCATAAATACAAATACAATGAAACAATTCAGAACTTTTTTTATAGCGGTAGCTTTAACACTTGGAGCAACAGCTTTTACAAATGCGCAATCAAAAATTGCCCACATCGCCTCTCAGGAACTTGTAGAGACTATGCCGGCTTATAAAGATGCACAGGCACAATTGGAAAAACTTACAAAAACATACGACGCCGAGATTAGGGATATGATGACCGAAGCTCAAAAAACAATGCAACGTTACGAATCTGAAGCTCCTACAAAGACTGAAGAGGAAAATTCAAAAAGAGCTCAAGAATTACAAAGCACACAAAGAAGAATTCAGGAACACGGACAAAATGCACAAAAAGATCTTCAAAAGAAAGAACTTGATTTGCTTAAGCCAGTTTATGAAAAAGCACGTGTAGCCATTCAAAAAGTAGCAAGAGCAAAAGGTTATGATTACGTTCTAGACTCTACTACCGGTTCAGGAGTTATCATGGCAGACGGTCCCAATTTGATGGCCGATGTCAAAAAAGATTTGGGAATGTAATATTTCACAAAATAAAAATTAAAAAACTGCGCTCTGTTTAGGGCGCAGTTTTTATTTTTGTACAAGATGAGCAACTCACAACCTATTGGATTTTTTGATTCGGGCGTTGGCGGCACCTCCATTTGGAGTGAAGTGGTCCAACTTCTTCCACAGGAGAACAGCATTTACCTTGCCGACAGCAAAAATGCACCCTATGGTGAAAAACCGATTGATAAAATAATCGCCCTCAGTAAAAAAAACACCGAAAAGTTACTCGAGATGGGTTGCAAAATAATTGTGGTAGCCTGTAATACAGCCACCACCAATGCCATTAAATATCTTCGGGAAAATTATCAGGTACCCATTATTGGGATTGAGCCAGCCATAAAACCGGCAGCACTAAAATCTCAGACAAAAGCAATCGGGATCCTCGCCACAAAAGGGACCTTGTCCAGTGAACTTTTCGCCAAAACCACTGAATTATATTCAAAAAATATAAATCTTATCGAGGTTGAAGGAAAGGGATTGGTAAAGCTTATAGAAGAAGGGAAGCAAGAAACCCCTGAGATGGATCTTTTGTTGCGAAGCCTTTTAAAACCCATGTTGGCCGCGCAAATAGACCACCTGGTTTTAGGTTGCAGCCATTACCCTTATTTATTGCCAAAGTTAAAAGAGATCGTACCGGAAAGCGTTACTATAATAGATTCAGGAGAAGCCGTGGCAAGGCAAACAAAAAATGTTTTGGACCATTTAGACCTTCTCAATAAATCCCATTCAAAACCCGTTCACCAATTTTTCAGCAATGCTGATCACAATATTATAGCGAGATTGCTGGAGGCGCAAAAAAATAACCTGGAAGTTTCTTATCTGGATTTTTAGTTAATAGCAGGACATTTACATTCATACCTTTCCCGGCTTTTACCAAAATTATATCCCAATGTAATTTGATGAAACCCGTTGTTGCTTAAAACAATGGAATTAATTTGATGCGTATAAGTATAGGCAAAGAGAAACTGGTTATATTCAAATCCCACAAAAGAAGTGAAATGTTGTAATTTTTGGTTTTTAACCGTTACTCCATCGGTGGTATATTCGGCACCTTCAAAACTTCTCCTATATGAAATCCCCCCCCAAAGATCGCCAATTTCGAAATTCCTGTACGTCTTGAAGTTAACATCTATGGATTTTTCATCCGATTCCTCCCGCATTTGAAATAATACCGAAGGTTCAAAACTCCAGGGACTATTCCTTTTGCTAAACACATAGCCTGTTGAAAAAAGATATTTTCTAAGATTACCGGCAATCCCATTGGAATATAATAAATCGCGTTTCACTAAAAATATATTTTTTGCAGTGAGGTGCGCAAAAAAATCAAGGTAATAATAGGACATCCCCACATCCATATTTCCATATTTATCAGAAGTATTTTCACCATCAATGGCCGGATCAAATCCTGTAAACCCGCTCTGGTCCAGACTGTGCTGAATCACTCCTGCATTTATCCCAAAGGAAAGCTGATTTAAATCCAATTCGCTTCTTGAGAATAACAAGTGATAGGCAAAAGTTGCATATGCTCCCTGTTTTGAATAATTCCCGTTCTTATCATTAAAAACAATTCCGCCCAAGCCAATTTTTTCTCCCACCCGGGCGTGAATACTCAAGGTTTGCAAGCTGGGGGCATCGTTTACGTCAAACCACTGTTGCCTGGCTGTAAGCCTGATTTTATTATAATTTGAAGCTCCCGCCATCGATGGATGAAGCAAATATAAATTATCTGTTAAATAATCGGCATAGATAGGAATCACCTCTTGTGCATTTGCTTCAGAAGTAAAAAATAAACACACTATAAATGTTCCAATTAAACCTAATTTCATAAATAATTAATAATTTGAAAACCGGCATCAATTGGATTTTAGAAACCGAAAAAAAGGACTAATAAAGCGAGCCTATATTCAATATGCCAATAACAATTGTAAATATAGAGATTACAATACTTTGTTTTAGTAATTTTGCAGAAAATATTGAAGATGAACACATATACAATTAACATACAACCCACATCCAATTCTGAAATAGTAAAATTTGAAACCAATCAGTTTTTAACAAGACATGAAAGTTTTGAATTTGGAAATATTGAAGAAGCGGCAAAATCGCCGCTTGCACAACAACTGTTTCACCTGCCTTTCGTCAAAACTGTTTTTATCGCTCAAAATTTTATTGCGATCGAAAAATACAGCATTGTGGAATGGGCCGATGTTCAGGAGGAAGTATCCGATCAGATAAAAGATTACCTGAACGAGGGCGGAAGTATTCTTAAGTCAGAAACCGAAGTTTCGTCCAAATTGGTTCCAGTGACCGTTTATGCAGAAAGTACCCCAAACCCTTCGGTAATGAAGTTTGTGGCCAATAAAAAATTGGTTTTGGCAGCAGCGGAATTTAAAAGCATTGACACCACAGCAAACGCGCCGTTGGTTAGGCAATTATTTAACTTTCCTTTCGTGAAAGAGGTTTTTATTGATGAAAATTATATCTCCATCAATAAATATGACATCGCCGAGTGGAACGATATAACCAATGACTTACGGGAATTTATCAGGAATTATCTGCAGGAAGACAAAGAAGTACTCACCAATGAAAGTATTAAAGAAAAGAAAACTGAAATATCTCCTGAAGCAGGAGAACCGAAAGTTTTGGATGATGTTTCTCAACAAGTGGTAGATATATTAGAGGAATATATAAGACCGGCTGTACAAAGCGATGGCGGGAACATTGTTTTTGATTCTTATAACCCGGAAACAAAAACCGTTAAGGTTATTTTACAAGGTGCTTGCAGCGGTTGCCCTTCTTCTACGGCTACCTTAAAAAGTGGCATAGAAACAATGATGCGCGATTTGCTTAAAGGCCATGTAGATTACGTAGAAGCCATAAATGGATAATTCTGTTAAGTGCGTTTAAAGTTTCTATTTAAAAATTGGTCTTTGAAATTTGGTTTTTGGAAGTTGTTTTTCGCTTTCATTTAACAAAACTTTTAAAACAGGCATTCAATTTTTTGTATCTTCATAGAAGATATTATTAACCAATAAACCGAAAAATTATGTCAGTACTTAAAGTAGTTGAACTCTTGGCAAATTCCAAAAAAAGTTGGGAAGATGCGGCTCAAAATGCAGTAACCCACGCAGCAAAAACAATAAAGAACATCAAATCGGTATATGTGCAGGAACAGACTGCGGTTGTTACCGGTGAAAATATTACCGAGTACCGGGTTAACGTAAAAATTTCATTTGAAGTTTTATAAACTTATTCAATTAAGCATACAAAGCTCCCCGGTTGGGGAGTTTTGCAGTTCTAAGATATAAACCCGCGAATTTATCCTAAAACGCTTTTTATGAACCCTCATAAGCACACTAACACCCTGATAAAGGAGAACAGTCCCTATTTGCTGCAACATGCTCATAACCCTGTGAACTGGTATCCCTGGAACGATGAAACTCTGGAGCTTGCGAAGGCTGAAAACAAATTGCTCATTATAAGCGTTGGTTATGCAGCGTGCCATTGGTGCCACGTCATGGAAGAAGAGAGTTTTGAAGATGAATCTGTGGCCGAAATAATGAATGCAGGTTATATCAACATAAAAGTAGACCGAGAGGAACGCCCGGACGTAGATCAGGCTTATATGAATGCAATCCAACTCATGACAGGAAGAGGCGGATGGCCAATGAATGTGGTTGCTCTTCCCGACGGTCGCCCGGTTTGGGGCGGTACTTATTTTAGAAAAGACCAATGGAAAAGTTCTCTTAGCCAAATAGCCGATCTTTATGAAAAGGATCCTGAAAAAATGCACGAATATGCGGCCAAACTGGAGGAAGGATTAAAACAAATGCAATTAATCCCGGAAAGCGGGGCGTCCAAAGAATTTTCAAAAGAAGATTTTAATCCAATCCTTAAAAAATGGGAACAGAGTTTTGACAATGAATACGGTGGCAGCCGGCAGGCTCCAAAATTTATTATCCCCTCCAATTTCCAGTTTTTACTTCGGTATTCTGAACAAAATAAGGACTCGGGGTTGAAAAAGTATGTATTGCACAGTCTGGACAAAATCTCATACGGTGGAATTTACGATCCTATTGACGGTGGATTTTCGAGATATTCGGTAGATGTGAGATGGCACGTCCCTCATTTTGAAAAAATGCTCTACGATAATGCTCAGCTGGTTAGCCTTTACAGCCAAGCTTATAGCGATACAAAAAATAATTGGTATGGGGAAGTGGTGAAACAAAGCCTTCAGTTTGTAAAGGAAAATCTCACTGATCCTACCGGCGCGTTCTATTCCTCCCTGGATGCCGACAGTTTGAATTCTGAAGGAAAATTGGAAGAAGGTGTCTTCTATTCCTGGGAACAATCAGAGCTTAAAAAGTTAATTAAAGATGATTTTGAATTGTTTTCAGATTATTACAATATCAATTCTTTCGGAAAATGGGAAGATGAGAAATATGTGCTGATAAGAACTCAAAGCGATTTAGAAATATCTCAAAAACATCAAATTCCGGAAGAAGAATTACTTCAGAAGAAAAAAAATTGGCAGGAAATCCTGAAAGAATATCGCAACAAAAGGGATAAGCCCCGTTTGGACGATAAGCAAATCACGTCCTGGAATGCGCTGATGCTCACGGGATATCTGGACGCATTCAAGGCATTAAACATTCCCGAATATCTGGAAACAGCCCTGAAAAACGCCAATTTCATTCTGAAAAACATATTGCAACCGGATGGCAGCCTGCACCATACTTTTAAAAATGGCGAAAGTCGCATTAATGGATATCTGGAAGATTATGCTTTTATAATTGCCGCATTTTTAAACTTATACCAGGTAACCTTAGATAAAAAATGGCTGGAGACATCCAAAAAACTGGCAGATTATAGTATTGATCATTTTTACGACAATAAAGTGGAGTTGTTTTATTTTACATCAAATAAGGACCGGCCTTTAATTACCAGGAATATTGACACTACAGATAATGTGATCCCTTCTTCCAATTCGGTTATGGCAAAAAACCTGTTCATCTTATCCCAATATTTCGATAATGGGGATCTTTTGAAAGTGTCAAAAAATATGCTCTCAAAAATTAGCGGTCAAATTAAAGAATATCCGCAAGGCTATTCAAACTGGTTAGATCTAAAGCTAAATTTCACCAATGCATTTTATGAAATTGTGGTAACCGGAGAAAATGCTGTTGACATAATTAATGAATTGAACAGCTCATATTTACCAAATACCATTATAGATGGTACAGTGAAGGAGGACAATTCCCGTCCTCTTACCAAATCCCGTTTTAAATTTGGGGAAGATCTGATCTATGTTTGCAATGATGGCACTTGCCAGTTACCGGTGCGGTCTGTTCGGGAATGTCTGAAATTAATTAAATATCTTTAACAAAATTAAAATATTGGAATTTTTCGGCTTAATATCAAAAAAACCTTTATTTGTAAAAAATAAAAATTATGGATCAAATTAAAGATTGGCAGGATTTGGCAATGCAATACGGCGATGAATTGATTGATTTCTTACCAGCCCTACTCTCATCGCTCCTGATATTATTTGTTGGCTGGTGGGTAATTAAATTTATTGTGGGGTATGTTAAAAGGATCTTTGATAAAACAGATTATGATCAAACTCTTGAAAATTTTGTTACAAGCCTCCTGAACTGGGGATTAAAAATTCTTTTATTTATAGTGGTGATCAGCCAACTTGGTGTTGAAACGACTTCTTTAATAGCAGTTGTTGGTGCCGCAGGTCTTGCAATTGGTCTCGCTCTTCAAGGCTCCCTCTCAAATTTTGCGGGAGGAGTTTTAATTATTACTTTGAAGCCATTCAAGATTGGAGATTGGATTGAAGCAGAGGGAGTTTCCGGAACCGTAAAAGAAACCTCTTTGTTTTATACCAAATTAACCACTTTTGGCAACCAACTCGCCATTATTCCCAATGGCCAGTTGACCAATAACAATATTATAAACTACACCGAAGAAGGGAAACGAAAAGATGCCATTACCCTTGGAATTTCATACAGCAGCAACATAAAACTTGCAAAAGATGTTCTTATGAAATTAATGGAGGAACAGGAAGGAATTATGAAGGATCCCGCTCCCGAGGTTGTGGTAACCGAACTGGCCGATAGCGCCGTAAACCTTTCTTTGAGATATTGGGCCATGAATGATGACTTCTGGAAATGCCACTGGTTTACAATTGAAGAAGCTAAAACAAGACTGGAAGCCGCGGGAATTGGAATTCCTTTCCCACAGCGCGATGTTCATCTTTTTAATCATTCAGAAGAAGAAAAAAGCGACCCCAAATAATAAAATTATCCAGCGATAAAATCCTTTAAATAATAAGGCTCAAAATAGGCGACATTTTCAAAGTCGCTTTTTTTGTGTTTGAAAACTGCTATTTCTACCATTTCCCTCGCCGAGGGCAACTTGTTTTCAATAAAATTCGCATTGGGATGTCCGCAGATTTTCTGAAACTTTTGCACTCCGCTCCCAATAAAATAAACCTGATCCCTTTCCAGATATTCCTGAAATGAATCCGGTTCTAAAATGATGGCTGAAGTTTTTAAGATCTGCTCCTTCGCTGAATTAAAAGCTGCGGCATACACCTCCATTCTTCGGGCATCCAACATGGGGATCACTATGCCCTGCTGTTCTACCTGATTGGCCAAAGCGGTTAAGGTTGGCACCGAAATAAGAGGGATGTCAAGAGAAAAACACAGGCCTTTGGCTGCTGAAACTCCAATGCGCAAGCCTGTATAAGATCCCGGGCCAGTACTAATTGCAACCGCATCCAAATTTGAAAGCTTTAAATTATTCTCTTCTAAAATTTCCTGAATAAACAGATGGAGTTTTTCAGCGTGTGAATAACTGCCGTTATAATCCTCTTTAACGGCAAGAGTTTTGCCGTTATGAGCAATTGCAACCGAGCAATTGGTAGTAGCTGTTTCTATACAAAGTATTCTAGGCACTAAAATTTGGTCTTATTTTATTCTGAAGGGGCCTTCTCTTCTAAAAGAATTACCTCATCTCCATCTTTTAACATTTTGGTAACGGTGTTATACGGCCCGGTAATCACTGTTTCCCCAACTTTTAATCCCGATAAGATCTCAATATTCTGGTTGTCCTGAATTCCGGTGGTAATAACACGCAATTTAGCCTTATTCTCTTCTTTCACAAAAACAGCTTCAAATTTTTCATCGGAAATAACAGGAGTTTTATCTGCCGATGGGGTTGAAGATGTGTCGCTTTTTATAACTATCGCACTGATAGGAATACCTACAATATCATTTTTCTTTCGGGTAATTATATCTACCGTAGCGGTCATTCCCGGCCTGAAGGGAGAATAATTTTCAGGTTTTCCTTCGCGCAAATCCTTATAAGAAGCCTCCAAAATTCTAACTTTTACCTTAAAGTTGGTAACCTGATCGGCCGATAAACCCGTAATGGCTGAATTGGAAATTTGGGTTACCACCCCATTAAATTCTCTATTTAAATAAGCATCTACTTCAACTATAGTGGAATCTCCAACGCTAACTTTTACAATATCATTTTCGTTTACGTCAACTTCCACTTCCATATTGGACAAATTGGCAACCCTTAATATTTCGGTTCCTGCCATTTGCTGGGTTCCTACTACCCGTTCTCCCAATTCTACGTCCAATTTTGAAATTGTGCCGCGCATAGGTGAATAAATAGTTGTTCTGGCAAGATTATCAACAGCTTCAGTAACGGTTGCTGCAGCACTTTGCATTCCGTAATAGGCTGCATTCTTGGAGGCTTCGCCAACTTCATAAGCTGCAACTATCCTGTCCCATTCTGATTTTGAGATAATTCCTTTTTCAAATAAAGTTTTATTGCGATCGTAATTGGATTTTGCTTCCCTAAGGCTAGCCTCTGCCTGAGCATAATTAGCTCTTACATTTTGCAAACCTGCCCGGGAACGTTGTAAACTGGATTGGTAAAGATCCGGATTAATACGTACCAGCAAATCGCCCTTTTCAACCATTTGTCCTTCTAATATAGGAAGTTCAATAATTTCTCCCGAAACTTCAGAAGATAGTTTAACTTCTATTTCCGGCTGGATCTTTCCGGTAGCTGATACTTTTTCAACAATTTGAATCACTTCAATTTTGGTGAATTCAACTTCCCTTACATTTGCGGAAGCACCAAACCAGCCTGCTTTTTTGCCTGCTACCAAAAGTACAATTAACGCAACTGCAATTACACCAATAATAAGTAGTGTTTTTTTCTTCATTTTCTAAAATTTAAGATCGGTTACAGGGATTCCAAAATATAATTCGATCACTTTTAATTTAAAAATATAGTCGTATTTAGTACGAACTACTTCTGTTTGTGCAATTTCCAGCCTGGATTTTGACTGGCTAAAATCGAAGGCATTGGTAAGCCCGACATCAAACCTTTCGGTTGCGTAGCCATAAGCTTGCTCCTGTGCATTTAGAGCTACTGTTGCAGCCTCATAAGCCTTAAATGCTCCTTGAGCATCTACATAGGCCTGATACACATCTGCTTCAAGATCCAGTTCGGCTTGTTCCAGTTGATATTCAGCTCTTTTTACATTTATTTTACTTCTTTGAACCTGATTTCGGGTTGCAAAACCATTTAATACCGGGATATTTAATTGCAAACCATAAGAAGTTCCATCATTTTCATAAAGCTGAGTTGTGAAATCTCTATTGAAAGCATCATTATTGGCGTACCTGGTATTGTAATTGTAAAATGCTGTAAGTGTTGGATAATAGGCTCCCCGAGCTAACTGAACATCTTTTTCTGCTATAGCTTTATTTTCTTCAGCAATTTTAATTTCATAGCGTTCCTCTTTTGCCTTAGCAATCAAAACATAAGGGGATTGCATCAAAAGTTCATTGCCAAAAACGTCGTAATCATCTTCTAAAATATCAAAATTTTGATAATCCTTGATCAGAAGAGTCTGAGCTAAACTAATCAAAGAGATCTGAATGTTATTTTCTGCAACTATAATTCTTTGTTGCTCATCGGCATTAGTGGCCTCAATTTGCAATAGATCCCCTTTTGGTAAAACCCCTGCATCAACCAAATCTGTAGTTCTTTTTAACTGATCATTGGTTACAAGGTTCTGGGCTTTTAAAACCACCAGGCTCTGTTTGTTAAAAAGCACCGTCAAATAAGCGTTTGCAACAAATAATGCAATATTATCTTTCATTAATTCCAAGGAATACTGACTGGACAACTGAGCTAATTTTGCACGTTGAAGTTGTCTTAAGTTCCGTAATCCATCAAATAAAGTAAGGGAACTGCTTGCACCGCTTGAAAAAGAGGTAAATCTGGTATTTTCAAACCTATTATTGGTAGGGTTTATACTCAACCCCCCATTGCTGGATAAACTGGATTGAATATTCAGGGACGGAATAAAATTACCAATAGCATCCGAACGATCGATCTCTGCTGCTTCTATATCAAGTGTAGATTGCTTGATGGAAATATTGTTTTCTAAGGCATAAACCACACATTCCTGAAGGCTCCATTTTTTTTGCTGAGCTTGAGAAGTAATTGCAAAAAGAAAAGCTAAAATTAGCAAAACTGATTTTTTCATAGTTTAGATTGTAAATGATATGTCTGACAAAGTGGCGAGTTGTTACAAAATGTTAAAATCTAATTTCCTGAAAAGGCTTGAACCGGTTTAACCTGATTCCAGACTTTAATTTTATCATCCTTAGAAATACCTTTTAATACCTGAACATTGATCCCATCACTCACCCCCATTTCAATTTCCTGACGATTAAACTGTTGTTCTCCTGTTTCAACTTCAACAAAAGGTTGTTGGGTTTTAGGATCAAATTGAACCAGAGCTTCCTTAATAGCAAGGGCATCTTTTACCTTTGCGAGAATTATTGATGCGTTTGCACTCAATCCGGCACGTATAAATGTGGTATCAGATTTGTTCAGGGTCCCTTTAATATTAAACTGAATTGCTCCGTTCTCACTTACTCCTTTTGGCGCTATATAATCCAGTGTGGCATCAAATGTTTTATTTTCAATGGCACCCACGGTAATTTCAAGGGGAAGACTTTCTTTGATCTTACCTACTTCACTTTCATCAACTTTACCTTCAAAGATCATTTTATTAACATCGGCCAGCGTGGCGATGGTAGTTCCATCATTAAAATTATTGCTTTCAATAACCTGGTTCCCGGCTTTTACAGGCACATCCAGAACCATTCCGTCTATAGTAGATCTAATTAAAGTATTGGCAGCACTCCCAAGACCACGGGTGGTCCCGGTGCGAACAATTTCGAAATTTTGCTGTGAAGAACTATAGGATTGTTGAGCACGTTTAAAAGCAACATCCGCATTATCAAAATCATTTGCTGAGATCACGCCTTTATCAAATAAGATTTTTTGCCTGTCGAAGTTTTTCTTTTCATTATCCAGATTAATTTTTGCGGTAACTACGCCATCTTTTGCACTTTGCAGGGAACCAACATTAGGAATTACCCTGATCTTCGCAATTAAATCTCCCGCCTTAATACGATCCCCGGCTTTGATATAGATCTCATCAATAATCCCGGAAATATTTGGTTTTATCAACACCTCTTCTCTGGGAACGATGCTCCCGGTTGCCACTGTTTTTTTAACAATGGTTTGGATAGAGGGTTTTTCAGTTTGATAAACAACAGGATCCTCCTGATTTTTTTGGTATAGATAATATAAAGCGCCCACAAAAGTGACGGTTATAACTACCAGGGTGATAATGGTGAATGTTTTTTTCATCTTTAGATTATTATCTGATTTTTATTTATTCGGTTCTTAGTGCATCTACAGGTTTCACTTTAATGGCATTTTGTGCCGGAATTAATCCTGCGAGCAATCCTGAAATTATTAAAATTGAAAGTGCAGTAAAAACTACTCTTAAATCTACACTTGGATTTGCAAACATCATTTCGGATGTATCCATTCCATCTAATTGATTATTTACTAAAGCAATAACTCCGGTTGCCAATGCAATTCCGGCCATCCCTGAAACAATAGTCAGAAAAATGGATTCCATCAAAATCTGGCCGCGAATAGACCAGGGAGTAGCCCCTAGAGCCCTGCGAATGCCAATTTCACTGGTGCGTTCTTTAACTACAATTAGCATAATATTGGTAATTCCGATAATCCCTGACAACAAAACTAAAATTCCCACAAAATATGCCACTGCTTTTAAGGCGACGAACAACCCGTTAATCTTGCTAAATTCTTCATACAGATCGAAATTGCCGATAGCGCGGTCATCTTCCGGATGAATTGAATGCCTGGATTTTATAACGTCAAAAATCTGGGATTTTAATTCGGTAATTGAAGTTCCGTCATTTGCCGTTATAGCCATCCATCCAACGGTATCTCCCATATTAAAAGCCTGCGAGAATGCCGTAAACGGAACATAAATTTGCTTTTGTGCTTCCTCGGGATTCCTGTTATTGTTCCCCTTCTTTTTATAGGTGCCTATCACCATAAAATTTACACCGCTAATTTTAATATAACTTCCTATTACCTCTTCTCCGGGTTCGTACATATCTTTTCGCACACCTTCCCCGATGATTGCGATTTTTCGGTTTTCATTGATATCAGAATAATTGATAAACCTTCCTGAAGTGATATCCATTGGCTCCTGCTTAATGACCTCAGGATAATCCCCGTAAACATTGAAAGCTCCTGTTTTAAGTCCGCGCACCACATTATTTGCCCCACCAAATCCTCCCAGTTGATTTCTGGGGGAAACAAATCTCAAATTGGGTACATTCTGTTTGATGGCTTCCACATCTCCGGTTTTGAAATTGTAACGCCTTCCTTTTGGCAATCCTTTATATGGTTTGGACGCAGTTTGTGTCCACATAAACATAGAATTAGTGGCCATCCCTCCAAAACCTTGTTTTACGCCATTCTCAAGGCCTTTCCCTGCCGCCAGCAAAATAACAAGTATAAAGATGCCCCACAAAACTCCGAAAGACGTAAGCAGGGTCCTGAACCAATTTGCGGTTAGCGCCTCAAGAATTTCACTCCATGTATCTTTGCTAAACATATTATTCGTTTCTTAAAGCATCTATAGGTTTTATACGGGCGGCTTTCCAGGCAGGAAAAAATCCCGCTATGGCACCGGCTATAATCAAAATAAATACCGTGGTAATGGCTACACTGAAATTTATTGAAGGGTTCGAAATATATTGGGTTTCAATTAATGGGCCCACAAATTCCAATAAAGCCAAACTAAATATAAGCCCTGTAAAACCAGCGATTGTTGTTACAAAAATAGACTCGTGAAGCACCATAATTATAATAGATAAAGGTTCGGCACCCAGTGCTTTTCTAACCCCAATTTCTCGGGTTCGCTCCTTTACTATAATCAGCATAATATTGCTAACCCCAACAATTCCGGCAATTATGGTACAAATTCCCACGCCCCAAAAAAATAATTTCATCATATTCATCAGATCATAAAACCTTTTGGCATTTTCCAGAGAATTTTGAATGGTAACTGCCCTGGAATCATCGGGTGCGATGCTGTATTTTTCCTTTAAATGGGATTCCAATTCTGACGAGAATTTTTCTGAAGCCGCCAGAGCATCCTCAAAATTATTTTCTTTCTGAAGGGTGAAAGCAAGGTTTCTGATATCATTCCCGCCATTAAAAACTCTTTGCGACGTGGAAAGCGGTAAAAATACCCTGGACTCTTCCCGTTCCCCGCCCGGATCGGAAAAAACACCAATAACCTTAAAATTGATATTCGATATTTGGACGTATTTACCCACTGGGTTTTCCCCGTTTTTAAACAGATCAGATTTTACTTTATTACCCAATACCACCACCTTTTCAAAATTTTCGTGGTCTTTATAATTTATAAACCGACCATTCTCCATGCCGGCATTTTCCAAAAACTGTTTATCCGGTAAAACCCCTTCAACTCTATAGGATCCGGATTCCTTATTGTAATTGACGATCCCGCTCCAAATTCTGTACATTGAAGATTTATACTCCAGTTCATCTTCATACTTGGAGGTTACGTAATTATAATCGTCATTTTTCAAGGTAATAACGCGCCCCGGGTTGAGGCCTTTGTATTCTTTTGAAGTTGCACCGGTCCAAATATATAAAATATTGGCAGCGTCCTCTTCAAACTCCGCAGAGATACCATTGCGCATTCCTTCCCCGATTCCCAGCAGAATCACCAAAATAAATATCCCAGAAGCTACTGAAAGCCCGGTTAGAAACGTCCGCAATTTATTTTTGCTAATCGCTTCAAATATTTCCTGCCATCGCTCTACATCAAACATTGCTGAAAGCCCTTACTTGGTTTACTTTGGTATCATCTGTAATTACACCATCCTTAAGAGTGACAATTCTTTTGGTCATTTGTGCAATATCGTGCTCGTGGGTCACTATTAAAATGGTGCGTCCTTCATCATTTATTCCCTGAATCAAATCCATAACTTCATTTGAAGTTTGAGAATCTAGGGCTCCGGTAGGCTCATCGGCCAATAGTACCTTAGGATTGGAAGCCAGGGCACGGGCAATAGCTACCCGTTGTTTTTGTCCGCCGGAAAGTTCATTAGGCAAATGTCCCGCCCAATTTACCAGACCTACCTTTTCGAGGTAACTCATTGCGATATCCATACGTTCCCTACGTTTTACACCTTGATAATACAGCGGTAAAGCCACATTATCCAATGCGCTTTTGTAAGAGATGAGATTAAAGGATTGAAAGATAAAGCCTAAAAATTTATTGCGGTATCTGGCAGCGATCTTTTCATTCAGGTTTTTTATTGGCACTCCATCTAAAGCGTAAGCCCCCTCATCGGCTTCGTCCAGCATTCCTAAAATATTCAGCAAAGTGGATTTTCCCGATCCCGAGGAACCCATAATTGAAACCAATTCCCCTTCGGCAACCTTAAAATCAAGTCCCTTTAATACGTGCAGGGAATTGTTTCCCATCGTATATGATTTGTGCAGGTTTTTAATTTCAATCATAATATAAATATTGAATGTGCTTGTTTATATATAAGAAATAAAACTGAAGACACTCCCATAAGACCCTGAACAGACAGAATTGTTACATTATAGACTGTTAGAAAAATGTTAAAATTAACAAGAGATTAAGAGCTATCCGGAAGATTTATCTTTTTTATAGGAACGATAGATGAAAAACCCAATTCCGCCAATAGCCAGGTAAGGAAAGATCATCAGGTATATAATCCCGTCATTAATTCCCTGAGCCATAGATTGATTGTCTGAGCTTTCCAATACGGCACGGCACATAGCGCATTGTGCTTCAGCCAGAGAAGGCAACATTAACAATACAATTGGCAGAAAGATCATTCGGAGTTTCATCTCTATTTTATTTTCAGGGTTTTGGATTTATCAAATTTAATACTTCCTAATCAGTTCATAAAATTTTGAGTACCTAAATAACCAAATACAAAGTAATCCTAAATTTTTCAGGAGATACTTAATACATTATTCACATTAAATATTGTTTAGTCACTGATTCGAAACTAATAATAGGGCAACATTAAAACATACACCAGCACCCCCGTAATGGCTACATAAAGCCATATTGGAAAGGTCCATCGGGCGATTTTTGCATGTTTTTCATATTGGCCCGTTAACCCACGGTACATAGTAAAAAGTACCAAAGGCACTATTATTGCCGAAAGCAGGATATGAGTGATTAAAATAAAGTAATAAATATACTTAACCATTCCTTCACCCCCATAATGAACAGGTTCGATACTTATTTTTGAAATAACATAGCTCAGCAAAAATACCGTGGAAAACCCAAATGCAGCAATCATAAAATTACGATGCCATTTATATTCTTTTATGGACATAAAAAAATAGCCACTCATAAGCAGCAAAGCGGTTGAACCGTTTAAGACTGCGTGAAAAAGCGGAAAAGTACCAGATTGTGCGCCAAAAATATTGTAGCGTTCCGGTAAATTCATCAAAATTAATACAAGTACCGGCACTACAATAGAAAGCGAAATAATTATTGGAATTGCAATCTTATCGGTTTTTGAGCTAGCCATTCTTATAGGAGTTTTTTAATATCTTCAATAAGCACATCTATTTGTGGAGTTTCCTCCTCTTCTGTTATAGATATATTTTGTTTTATAGAACCTCTGTAATAAATAATGGGGTTTCCAAATTTATCCTCTCTGGAGCGCACATAACCTTCCTTGTCTATTAATGCAAACAACCCAGAATGAGCAAAACCACCGGGCACTGTTTCATCTTCATCTGCAAAAATACCAAATCCGCGATTTGCCATATCATAAATCACCTTGCGGTCTCCGGTTAAAAAATTCCAATTGGGATTGGTGACCTTATGTTCTTCGGCATATTCCTTTAAAACCTGGGGAGTATCGTGTTCGGGATCAATAGTGATCGAGACAATGCCAAAATTT